>Ga0308159_1000915_pt1 | contig 51675 bp, 45 predicted proteins | sample PhyCR1_FD_201040 | JGI IMG/M metagenome (GOLD analysis project Ga0308159, IMG submission 201040) | Phyllosphere microbial communities from UC Gill Tract Community Farm, Albany, California, United States - DLSLC.R1 | ecosystem: Host-associated > Plants > Phyllosphere > Unclassified | place: USA...
ATGATCAGTTACCTCCTGATCATGCGTATTAACCTGTAAACCATGTCCCCGGTTAGAAATGTAAACGATGTCCCCGGTTTGTACCGGGGCAAGCCCCCTCCCACATTTAGCCCCAGGGTGGGTCAGTTGATACCGAGTTCTACCACGCCGTTGTTCAGCCGCACCGGCCACACCCGCAAGCGCTGGTTTGGCGCCTCCAGGCACTGCCCGTCGTGCAAACGGTAATGCTGCTTGTAGATCGGCGCAGCCACCACCAGGTCGCCCTTGATGCTGCCCACCAGCCCCCGGCCGATGACATTCGCGCCGGATTCCGGGTCATGGTTGTCGATCGCAAACAGCGTCTGGTCTTGGGCGCCGGGCAGGTAGAACAACGCGATTTGCGCGCCATCGAGCCACACCACCACGCCGGAATTGCTGACCAGATCGTGTTCGCTGCAGACGTTTTTCCAGGCAGGCTGGCTCATCAGGCAATCTCCTCGATGACGGGAATCAGGTTGAGTTCGGTGGCCATGATCGGCCGGCGCTGGCCGCGTTCCTGGACAAAGTGGATGTCCGGGTCGGGGCGTTTGTCATTGACGAAGGTGCGGAAGCGCTTGAGTTTTTCCGGGTCCTTGAGAGCATTCGCCCATTCGCATTCGTAGCGGTCGACCACCAGCTGCATCTGCGCTTCCAACTCGGCACCCAGGCCGAGGCTGTCGTGCAGGATCACGTCCTTGAGGAAATCCAGGCCGCCTTCCAGGCTTTCGCGCCATACCGAGGTGCGCTGGAGTTTGTCGGCGGTGCGGATGTAGAACATCAGGAAGCGGTCGATGTACTGGATCAGTGTGGCGTCGTCGAGGTCGGTGGCGAACAGCTCCGCATGCCGTGGGCGCATGCCGCCATTGCCGGCGATGTAAAGGTTCCAGCCCTTCTCGGTGGCGATCACGCCCACATCCTTGCTCTGCGCCTCGGCGCACTCGCGGGTGCAGCCGGACACCGCGAACTTGAGCTTGTGCGGCGAGCGCAGGCCCTTGTAGCGATCCTCGATCAGCAGCGCCATTTTCACGCTGTCCTGCACGCCGTAGCGGCACCAGGTGCTGCCCACGCAGGACTTCACCGTGCGCGTGGACTTGCCATACGCATGCCCGGTTTCAAACCCGGCGGCGATCAGCTCGGCCCAGATATCCGGCAGTTCATGCAGCTGTGCGCCGAACAAGTCGATGCGCTGCCCGCCGGTGATCTTGGTGTAGAGGTCATATTTTTTCGCCACTTCACCAATCACGATCAGCTTGTCGGCGGTGATCTCACCACCCGGAATCCGTGGCACCACCGAATAGGTGCCGTTCTTTTGCATATTGGCCATGAAGGTGTCGTTGGTGTCCTGCAACGGCACCAGGGACGCGTCCATGATCGGCTGGTTCCAGCACGACGCCAGGATCGAACCCACCGCCGGCTTGCACACGTCGCAACCGGTATGGCCACGCCCGTGTTTGGCCAGCAGTTCTTCGAAGGTGATCACCCCTTCCACACGCACCAGGGCATACAGTTCCTGACGGGTGTAGGCGAAGTGCTCACACAGGCTCTTGTCGACGCTGACGCCACGGGCAATCAACTCATGCTCGAATACCTGCTTGAGCAAGCCGGCGCAACCACCGCAGCCGGTGCAGGCCTTGGTCTGGGACTTGAGCAAACCCAGGTCGCTGCAACCGCCGTCGATGGCCGAGCAAATCGCGCCTTTGGTCACGTTATGGCAAGAGCACACGGTGGCCGACTCGGGCAACGCGCCAGGGCCGAGTGTGGGTGCGCCGGCGGACGAAGGCAGGATCAGGCTGGCCGGTTCCGCCGGCAGCGCAATCGCGTTCTGCATGTATTGCAGCAGCGTGTCGTAATAGCTGTTGTCGCCGACCAGCACCGCGCCGATCACATGCTTGCCGCTCGCATCCACCACCAGGCGCCGGTAGCTGGCGCTGGCTTCGTCGATAAACTGATAGCTGCGCGCGCCCGGGGTGTGAGCATGGGCGTCGCCGATGGAGCCGACGTCGACGCCGAGCAGCTTGAGTTTGGTAGACATATCCGCGCCTACAAACGGCTCGGCGGTCTGCTCGCACAACAGCGCAGCCACGCCACGGGCCATCTGGTAGCCCGGCGCGACCAGGCCGAACAGGCTGCCGTTCCAGGACGCGCACTCGCCGATCGCGTAGATATGCGGGTCGCCGCTCAAACATTCATCGTTGATCACCACGCCGCCGCGCGGGCCGATCTCCAGGCCGGCCTGGCGTGCCAGGGCATCCTGGGCGCGGATCCCGGCGGAGAACACAATCAGGTCGGTTTCGAGGAATTCGTCATTGGCGAAGTTCATCCGATAGCGATACTGCTCGCCCGCAGTGATCGACTGCGTGGCGCGGGACAGATGCACACCGACGCCCAGCCGTTCGATCTGCGCCTTGAGCGCCAGCCCGCCAAAGTCATCCAGCTGCACCGGCATCAGGCGCGGCGCGAACTCCACCACGTGGGCTTCCAGCCCAAGGCTTTTCAGCGCGTTGGCCGCCTCAAGGCCCAGCAGGCCACCACCGACCACCACGCCACGGCGGGCATTGGCGGCAGCAGCGCGGATCGCGTCGAGGTCTTGCAGGGTGCGGTACACCAGGCGCGAATCGCCTTCGGCGCCTTCAATCGGCGGTACAAACGGGTAGGAGCCAGTGGCCAAGACCAACGTGTCGTAGGCCACGCAGCCATTGGCGGTGATCACCTCACGACGGGCGCGGTCGATTTCCAGCACCGGCACGCCCAAGTGCAAGGTCACGCCCGGCGTCTGGTACAGCGCCGCGTCGGAGAGTGCCAGCGACTCGGCATCGCGGCCGGTGAAATACTCGGACAGATGCACACGGTCATAGGCGCGCATCGGCTCCTCGCTGAACACATGCAAGCGGTAGTGATCCAGCGCACCGCGCTCGATCAGTTGCTCCACACAGTGATGGCCGACCATGCCATTGCCCACGACGATCAGGGTTTTCATCGGTTTGTTCATATCAGCACCTGACACCATTCATCACGGTTTAAAAAGCAAAAAAAAACGCCTGAAACCTTACGGTTCCAGGCGTCTTTGCCTGTTCTTGTGGCGGGATCGGTTCGGCGACTGCGCCGGATCCATCGCTATTGCCCTTGTAGTCGATCGTCGTTGACCGAGGTGGGTTGAGGGTGGACTTGCAGGCGGCGTGCCAATCCGCAGATCGCCCGTGAATGCGCGCTCAAGCCGAATTCAACCGACGCAAATCCGCCTCCAACTGGTGCGCCACGCTTCATAACCGTGCACATAACTCCCTCGCCACAATAAGCACCTGTCCACAAAAAGCCACTGACCACAAGGGCCATGCCAAACCTGGCGCGTGACTTGCTAGAGACACCACTAACAAGCAGTCAACGCAGATTGCCCATTCACGACAAAGGCGCCGTGCAGCCCCGTTTCCAACGGAGGGTTGCAGGGCGCTTTTTTTGTTGGCGAGAAAAAAGTTTCGAGGGTTACCGATGGCAAATCAAAGCGTACGCAGTGTGTGCCCCTATTGTGGCGTGGGCTGCGGCATCGTCATGCAGGTCGAGGACAATAAGGTGCTCAAGGTGATCGGCGACAAGGCCCACCCCACCAATTTCGGCCGCCTGTGCACCAAGGGCACCACCTGCGGCCAGGCCATCGCCGAGTCCGGCCGCATGGAAAACGCCTACCTGCGCGAACAGCGCGACCACGACCCGGTGCGCATCGCCATGGACACCGCCATCAGCGAAACCGCCGCGCGCCTGCGCCATATCCTCGACCGCGATGGCCCCGACGCGCTGGCGTTCTATGTGTCCGGGCAGATGTCGCTGGAAGCCCAATACCTGGCCAACAAATTGGCCAAGGGTTTTGTGCGCACCCAGCACATCGAATCCAACTCGCGCCTGTGCATGGCCAGCGCCGGCAGTGGCTACAAACTTTCCCTGGGCTCCGACGGCCCGCCCGGCTCCTATGAAGATTTCGACCGCGCTGACCTGTTCTTCGTGATCGGCGCCAACATGGCTGACTGTCACCCGATTCTGTTCCTGCGCATGATGGACCGGGTCAAGGCCGGGGCGAAGCTGATCGTGGTCGACCCCCGGCGCAGCGCCACCGCGGACAAGGCCGGCCTGCACTTGCCGATCAAGCCGGGCACCGACCTGGCGTTACTTAATGGCCTACTGCACCTGCTGGTAAAAAACGGCCACACCGACCCGGCCTTCATCGCCGCGTTCACCGAGGGCTGGGACGCCATGCCCGGGCTCCTCGAGGACTACCCGCCGCAAACCGTCGCCGAGATCACCGGCCTCGCCGAAGCGGACATCCGCCAAGCCGCTGACTGGATCGGCCAGGCCGCCGAGTGGATGAGCTGCTGGACGATGGGCCTCAACCAGAGCACCCACGGCACCTGGAACACTAACGCGCTGTGCAACCTGCACCTGGCCACCGGCGCCATTTGCCGCCCCGGCAGTGGGCCGTTCTCCCTCACCGGCCAACCCAACGCCATGGGCGGTCGCGAGATGGGTTACATGGGCCCGGGCCTGCCGGGGCAGCGCTCGGTGCTGGTGGAGGCCGACCGCGAATTTATCGCCAAGCTCTGGCAGATCCCCGCCGGCAACCTGCCGCGCCAGGCCGGCGGCGGCACTGTAGCCATGTTCGAGCAAATGGCCGCCGGGCAGATCAAGGCCTGCTGGATCATCTGCACCAACCCGGTGGCCAGCGCGCCCAACCGCCAAACGGTGATCGCGGGCCTGCAAGCCGCCGAACTGGTGATCACCCAGGACGCGTTCCTCGACACCGAAACCAACCGCTACGCCGACATCCTCTTGCCCGGCGCGCTGTGGGCCGAGGCCGAAGGCGTGATGATCAACTCCGAACGCAACCTGACCCTGATGCAAAAGGCCGTCAACGCACCGGGCGAAACCCTGCCCGACTGGCAGATCATCGCCCGGGTCGCCTGCGAGATGGGCTTTGCCGACGCCTTCACGTATGCCGACGCCAGTGAAGTCTTTGAAGAAATCAAACACGCCTGGAACCCCAAGACCGGCTATGACATTCGTGGCGCCAGCTATGCGCGGCTGCGTGACACACCGCTGCAATGGCCGTGCGCCTCGCATGAAGCCGCCGACCGCAACCCCATTCGCTACCTCAACACCGGCACCCTCAAGTTCGCTACCGAAAACGGCAAGGGCCAGTTTTTCCCACGCCCGCATATGCCGCCTGCGGAGATGCCCGATGACGCCTTCCCGTTCGTGCTCAACACCGGCCGCGTGCAGCACCAGTGGCACACGCTGACCAAGACCGGCAAGGTCGCCACACTGAACAAACTCAACCCCGGCCCATTTGTGGAAATCCACCCCGACGACGCCGCGCGCCTGGACGTCAAGGCCAAGGACTCGGTGGAGATCCGCTCGCTGCGCGGCCGCGCCGTGCTGCCTGCGGTGGTCACCGACCGCGTACGCCCGGGCAACTGCTTTGCGCCCTTCCACTGGAACGACGTGTTTGGCGACAACCTGGCGATCAACGCCGTGACCAACGACGCGGTCGACCCGATTTCGTTGCAGCCCGAGTTCAAGTGCTGCGCCGTCGCCCTCGCCTGTGTCGCGCTGATCGAGCACCAGTTTCTCGACGCGCCGGCAGCGGCTGCCGCTTCCCCTTTAACAGAGGACTCCACCATGTCGCGCCTCGACGCCTTCGCCGACATCACCGGCATCCGCAACCTAGCCAAACCGCACCTGAGCGACAGTGAACGCACCTACCTCGCCGGTTTCCTCAGCGGCCTGCAGGCCGGCGCCGTTGGCGTCCCTGTGATGCCGGCCAGCGCGCCGTTGGCAAAGGACGCGCGGTTATGGCTGGACGGCTTGCTCGGCGGCTTGTTCAGCCGTGCAGACAGCGTTACCACAGCGCCCTCCCCGGCCGTCACCCTGCTATGGGCCTCGCAAACCGGCAACGCCGAAGCCCTGGCCGAGCGCTTTGCCAAGCGCCTGCACGACGCCGGTATCAGTGTGGAGCTGAGCGCCATGGCGGACTTCCCGCCGAGCAAACTGGCCAGCACCCAGAACCTGGCCGTGATCAGCAGCACCTTTGGCGACGGCGACCCACCGGACAACGGCGAAAGCTTCTGGCATGGCCTGAGCACCGTCGACACGCGCCTGGAGTCCCTGCGCTTTGCGGTGCTGGCCCTGGGCGATCCGAACTACGACCAGTTCTGTAACCACGGCAAACAACTCGACCAACGCCTGCTGGAATTGGGCGCCACCCGCCTGCTCGAGCGCGTGGACTGCGACACCGAATTTGAAGAACGCGCCGACGCCTGGCTGCTGCAGTTCCAGCACAGCCTCAACCCGGCCAAGCCCGTAAGCCTGCCCACACCCGCCGGCAAAACCAAACTGCATGGGGCACGCCTGCTGCTCAACCGGCACCTGAACCCCCACAGCCGCCACAAGGAAACCCGCCAGTTCGCCCTCGACCTGGCCGACTCCGGGCTGACCTACGAGGCCGGTGATGCCTTGGGCGTACGGCCGCGCAACTGCCCTGAACTGGTGAGCGAACTGCTCGACCTGACCCGCCTGGGTGCCAACACCTCAGTGAACATCGACACCTTCGGTGACGTGCCCCTGCAACAGGCCCTCACCCAACACTTCGAGATTGCCCGCCCCGGCACCGAAACCCTGGCGTTTATCGCCGAGCGCAGCGCCAACCCTGGCCTTGAGCACTTGTTACGGCCCGAGCACAAGGCCGAACTCAAAGACTGGCTCTGGGGCCGCCAACTGGTGGACGTGCTGCAGGAATACCCGATTGAGTGCTCGGCCGACGAACTGCTCGGCACCCTCAAACGCCTGCAACCGCGCCTGTACTCGATCGCGTCCAGCGCCAAGGCCCACCCGCAGCAAGTGCACCTCACCGTGGCCGCCGTGCGCTATGGCAAGCGCAAGGGTGTGTCCTCGACCTTCCTGGCCGACCGTGCCGGCGACGGCGAAGTGCCGGTGTTCGTGCAGCCGAACAAGCACTTTCGCACGCCCGCCGACGGCGACATCCCAATGATCATGATCGGCCCCGGCACGGGTATAGCGCCGTTCCGCGCGTTTTTGCAGGAACGCCGGGCCCAGGGGCATCAGGGCCGTAACTGGCTGTTCTTTGGCGAGCAGCACGCAGCCAGCGACTTCTACTATCAGGATGAGCTGCAAGGCCTGCAGCACGACGGCTTGCTCACGCACCTGAGCCTGGCGTTTTCCCGTGACCAGGCGCAAAAAATCTACGTGCAGGACCGCATCCGCGAACAAGGCGCCGAGCTGTGGCGCTGGCTGCAGGACGGCGCCAAGCTGTACATCTGCGGGGATGCCAGCCAGATGGCCAAGGATGTCGACCAGACCTTGCGCCACATCGCGCAAACCCACGGTGGGCTGAGCGCTGAGCGTGCCGGGGAGTACTGGCGCGAGTTGAGCGAACAGAAGCGTTATCTGCGTGATGTGTACTGATTGGATACAGAACAATCGCCAATTGTATTGTGTACAAAAAACCCTAAAGATTTGCCGGCGACGGGCCGACACAGCAGTGATAGCAAATCGCCTCGCGTTTTTTTCGAAGCGCGACGATTTGGCCGCCCTCCACGCTGATGGTCGTCTCGATGAAAATAAAAAATAAGCTGGTACTGGCATTTGTCTCGGTCGCGTTTATCCCGGTAAGCCTGGTGGCCGTTATCTCTGTGATGAACACACGGACCCAGGCGGTCGACCAGTTCATCGACGGCAGCACGCGGGAAATCCGCCAGATCGACGGCAACATTCGCCAGTTCTTCGACGGCACGCTGCAGAACGTCGATCAGATGGCCACCGATCCTGTATACACCTCCGTGAACACCCTGAAAAACTACCAGCCCGCCGACGCCGCCAGCCAGCCGCTGCCGGCTGAGGCGCAAAGCGTGATCGAGCGCTTCGCAAGGTATGGCGCCGCGCACCCGGCGGCGGCCATCCTGTCCATCGGCCTTGAAGACGGTACCTACGCCAAGTGGCCCGATGACCCACAACTGGCCAAATACGACCCGCGCCCGCGCCCGTGGTACAAGGCGGCGATGGCCAGCCCCGGCAAAACCGTACGCACCCCGGCGTATTACTACGACAAAGACGACGTGGCGCTGGTGGGCACCGCGCGCGCCCTGCTGGATAACAGCGGCAAGGCCAAGGGCGTGTTTGTGGTCAGCGTGTCGCTGAAAAACCTCACCGAGCTGGTCAAGAGCATCAAGCTGGGCGAAAGCGGCTACGTGATGCTGATCGAAGACGGCGTGGTGCTGGTCGACCCGCGTGACGCCGCCCACAGCTTCAAGCCGCTCAAGGACCTCGGCGCGCCCTACGCGCACTTGGCCGAAACAACCCAGGGCTCCACCGAAGTGCAGATCAATGGCGTGCGCTACATGGCCAACGTGTGGACGTCCCCCGGCCTGGGCTGGCGTTATGTCGGGCTGATCGAACACCGCGAAGTGATGGCCGAGGCCACGCGCATGACCTACCTCACCGCCGTCATCGTCGGCGTGCTGGTGTTGATCTTCGGATTGCTCGCGGCAGCGTTCTCCAAGGTCATCGTCAAGCCGATCGGCCAGGTCAGTACCGGCTTGCAGTCCATCGCCCAGGGCGAAGGCGACTTGCGCCACGAACTGCAGGTGCAGGGCAAGGATGAAACCGCCGAACTGGCCGGATGGTTCAACAAGTTCCTCGCCGCCATCCGCCAGTTGATCCAGCACATCGGCGCGGCCTCGGCCAACTTGCAGAACGCGTCGAAGGTCAACAGCGAAGTGGCGCACAACATGAACGAAGCCGCCGGGCGCCAGCGTGAGGCGGTGGAATTGGTGTCCACCGCGTTCAACGAAATGGTCGCCACTGCCAACGAGGTCGCGCGCTCGTGCAGCGGTGCGGCCGAATCTGCCGAGAACGGCCATCGCCGCGTGGCGGAAGGCAAGCAGCAGATCGAAGTGACCACCGATAACGTCAATCGCCTGGGCCGCCGACTTACCGAGTCGTCCCAGGCCATGGTCGAGCTGGAAGCCGGCAGCCGCAGCATCAACCAGATCCTCGGGACCATCCGCGCAATTGCCGAGCAGACCAACCTGCTGGCACTCAATGCGGCCATTGAGGCCGCCCGTGCCGGCGACCAGGGCCGTGGTTTTGCGGTGGTCGCCGACGAGGTGCGCGCGCTGGCCAAGCGCACCTCCGACTCCACCGGCGAGATCGAGAACCTGCTCGGCACTCTGGAAAACAAGACCCAGGAAGTCACCCAGAAAATGGGCAGTTGCCTGGATCTGTCACGGGCCAGTGTGTCGTCCATCGAAAGCGCGCGGGACAGCTTTGAAGGCATCCAGTTGTCGGTCAACGAGATTCGCGACCAGAACCTGCAAATCTCCGCCGCAGCAGAGGAACAACACAGCGTGGCCGAAGAGATCAACCGGCATATCCAGCAGATCTACGACGAGGCACGCCTGGTGGAAAGCCTGGCCAACTCGGCGCAGGACGACTCCGGGCGCTTGTCGCAGCTGTCGGATGAGTTGAATGGGTTGGTGGGCCGCTTCAAGTCTTGATGAAGCGCGAAATCTGCTGCCACATCGCCTGCGGGTTGGAGTACATCGGGAAGTGCCCGCACTCGGCAATCGGCAATCGGCGCCAGGCTCACGCCGTGGGCCAGCATCAGCGAGGTGAGACAAGGTCACCTTGAGCGCCTGGTCTGCGCTGGCGAGGAACAGCCAGAGATGGCGAATGAGGCGAACGTTGATCATGGGCGTTGCATAGGCACGGCGTATGTAAGTGCAGGTGCAACGCCCCTACACCGATCTATCCTTGCACTGAAACCATCCAGTCCACAAAGGCCTGGAGTCGGATGCAGAATTGATCACCCTCAGCGCTCGGGTTTCTCGCCTCGAAGAGAAAGAACGCAACCTGCGTGACCCTCGCTGGGTGGTGCTGGACGAACAATGCCACATGCTCTTCGAGTGTCTGTGGCCAGCCTGCGGCTTCACGACACACTGTTTGCGTGGCACGCACCAACTTGCGCGAGGCCTCGCGCTGCAGACGCAGACGTTGCGGCTCGGTATCAGCCTGCGCAATTCGACTGAGGTAACCGGCTAACACCGGTTCAAAGTCACCATTGACGGCCATGGCGACTTCGCGCGAAGGCCGAAAGCGTTCGAAGTGAAGCGACAGGTCCTCACCCCACAGGCAGCGGCACTGGTGCTTGAGCCAGAAGCCCCAGCGGTTGTGGTTTTCATCCGCCAGCACTTGAGCCCGGTAGCCGATATCGAAATCCACCTTGCTGACCAGCGGATGACGCCGCTCCAGGTCACAGCGCACGTCTTCCAGTTTTAGCAATACCTCGGACGTCGGCGGCTCGCGCAGCACCAGCGAAAGATCAAGGTCTGACTCACCGGGCGTGGCCTCGCCGCGTACAACACTGCCATACAGATAGATCCCGTCCAGCCCCAGGTCCGGCTGAGAGAGCGCTGCACACGCGGCGTCCAGCAAGGGCTGAAAAACAGGCTGCACAGAGCTGTCGCAGAGCGTGAAAATAAAACCGTCGGTATCGACACCCTTGAAATTCGGCACGCTCATGTCCGTTGTTTCCAATGCTCGTAGAACGCCAACGCCGCCACATTCTTGTCCTTGGCTTCGAGCATGATGTCGAACCGGTCAAAAAACTCCAGCGCGTAGTCGTTGGTCCAGCGGTTCCACATCTGCGCGCTGTGGGCGTAGAGGTCGCGCTTGGCGACCACCTGCAGCAGCGCGTCCATTTCCAGCTTGTGCTCGGCGTCGAAGCCCATTTCCTGCAAAACCTCCTGGGGTTGGGAGTAATGCATGGTCGGGCGCACACCGCGCCAGCTGTCAATCACGCGGCTGACCCGCTCGGCGTGGGGGTCGATGTAGTCGTTTTCGTTGATCCAGCAATGGTGGATGTCCAGCACCACCGGCGCCAGGTCGGCGACTTGCAGGCAGTGGTCCAGGCCGTAGGTCTTTTCATCGTTTTCAAAGGTGATGCAGTTGCGCGCCACTTGCGACAAGCGCGACCACACCGCGCGCGTGCCCTCCACTCCCAGGCGCCCGGCGATGTGCACGTTGCACTTGAGGTCCTGGAACTGCCGGCCGTAGCCCATCATGCGGATCATGTCGGCGTGGTATTCGAATTCGGCCAGGCTGTTTTCCACCACGCCAGGGTTTTCCGAGCCGAGCACGCAATACTGACCCGGGTGGAAGGACAGGCGGATATCCGACGCACGTGCCAGCTCGCCGATGGCGGCAAAGCCGTCGATCAATTGGCGTTCGATGGCGGGGTCTTTATACACGTCAGCAACTTTCGGGTGGCTGTAGAACGGCAGCAGATCACTGCTCAAGCGCAGCATGCGCAAGGTCGGCGGCAATTCAGCAACGTAGGCCAGCAGACGCAATTGTGCCGCCAGGTTATGGATGACCACTTCGACCAATTTGTCACGGGCCACCTGCGGCGCCACGCTGTCCATCCAGCGCAAGGTAGTGGTGCGCGGGTTGAACGGGCCTTCGATCAACTTGAGGGCGCTGGCCGACAGCAGCCGTTCGGGATGTTTGTACTGGCAAACAAAGCCAATGCGAGGGTGAGTCATGTAGGCGCCCGGCGAAAGGAAAGGTCGGAATGATACGGCGTTAGGTGTGGGCTTAGTCAGCGGGTTCATAATATTTGGAAACCAATCACGCTGAACTTTCTGATATGTGGTGCGTTCATTTCCTATGCGCTGCCCCGCCCCAGGGGCGTTGTACAACAAGGAGCCGCCACGCCTATGACTACCCTCCCCGCCTACCGCTACACACCCGGGCCGCTGCACGCGACCCTGCTGGCCGGCACCGTGCCGCTGTTTCTCGGAGCCTTGCTCAGTGACATTGCCTACGGCCAGACCTACCAGATTCAATGGGCCAACTTCGCCTCCTGGCTGATCGCCGGCGGGTTGGTGTTCGCGGGCTTCGCGTTTCTGTTCGCGCTGGTCAACCTGCTGCGCGCCGAGCGCAAGGCCGGGCAACCGACTCTTTATGTGCTGTTGCTGTTGGCCACTTGGGTATTGGGGTTGGTCAACGCCTTCCAACATGCCAAGGACGCCTACGCCATGATGCCCGCCGGCCTGGTGCTGTCGGCCATCGTGCTGGTGCTCGCGCTGGCTTCGACCTGGACCGGCCTGCGTTCGGGAGGTGCCCAATGAAAACATTCCACACACTGAGCCTGTTAAGTGCCGCGCTGTTGCTGAGCGCCTGCGGCGGTGCTGAAGGTGACAAAACCCAGGCCCGTGGCCCCGACCCGAAACTGCCGGAGCAGCAAAGCAGCCTGTTGCCGAGCATGAAGATCGCCGAGCCAACCCCTTGGGGCGAGCAGAAACCCAAGGTGCCCGAAGGCTATAGCGTGACCGCCATCGCCACCGACCTCGCCATCCCGCGCCAGACCCTGGTGCTGCCCAACGGCGACATCATTGTCGCTGAAGGCCGTGGCGGCAGCGCGGCCAAACTCAAGCCCAAGGACGTGATCGCCAGCCTGATCAAGGCCGAAGGCAATACCAAGGTCAAAAGTGGCAACCGCCTGACCCTGCTGCGCGACGCCGATGGTGACGGCACCTACGAGCTGAAAACCGTCTTTGCCGACAACCTCAATGCGCCCTACGGCCTGGCATTTGCCAACGGCAAACTCTACGTGGCCAACCAGGACGCACTGGTGAGCTTCGACTACGCCGACGGCCAGACCAAAGCCAGCGGCCCACCCAGCAAAGTCACCGACCTGCCGGCGCAGATCAACCACCACTGGACCAAATCACTGGCCGTAAGCGACGACGGCAGCCAGCTCTACGTGGGCATCGGCTCCAATAGCAACGTCACCGAGCGCGGCATGGAAGTGGAAATCGACCGCGCCATGGTCTGGCAGATCGACGCCGCCACCGGCGCGCACAAGCCTTACGCGACAGGCCTGCGCAACCCGACGGCGCTGACCATCCAGCCGGACTCCGGGAAGCTGTGGACGGTGGTGAATGAACGCGACGAACTCGGCCCCGACCTGGTGCCGGACTACCTGACCTCGGTACAGGAAGGCGCCTTCTATGGCTGGCCCTACAGCTATTGGGGCCAGAACGTCGACCCGCGCGCGCAGCCGCAGAACCCGGCCAAAGTCGCCGCCGCGATCAAGCCGGATTACAGCCTCGGCTCCCACGTGGCGGCGCTGGGCGTGGACTTCTCGATCCCGGCCATGGGCGAAAAATTTGCCGACGGCGTGTTCGTTGGCGAACACGGCAGCTGGAACCGCGACAACCCGGTGGGCTACAAAGTGATCTTCGTGCCGTTCAGCAATGGCAAGCCCTCCGGCGAGCCGATTGACTTCGCCACCGGCTTTCGCGGTGACGACGGCAAGACCCGTGGGCGCCCGGTGGGCGTGACGGTCGACCCGAAAGGCGCGCTGATCATTGCCGATGACCTGGCCAACACCGTTTGGCGGGTGACGCGTAATAAGTAGCGGCGTATGACAGGGGCGGCTTCGCCCCTGTCAGCTTTCACTCAGCAATTGCGTTTGCAGCCAGTTCAGCAGTGCCGAAACTTCGGCGCGGCTCTTGCCTTCCTGGTGCCTGTAGACCGAAATGGCTTGCGGCAAATGCACACTCTCCGCGCAGGGCCTGACCAGCGCGCCACTCTCAATCAGGCGGCTCGCAGTACGTCGCCAGCCCATGGCGACGCCATGCCCCTCCACCGCTGCCTGCAACATCAGCGGGTAGCTATCGAAGGTGACCCCGTGCCCATCAGCGGCCAGCGACTGGCCAAACACCTGCAACCAACTGTCCCATTCCATCAAGTGCGGGGGATGGGCGCTGTGGTGCAGGAACGTGCAAGGCTTTAACGCATCCAGCGACAGCGGCTGTGCTGCACTGAGGTAAGCCGGACTGCACACTGGAAACACCTCATCGGAGGCGGTGAACATCAAAGGGTGCAAGCCACTGGCGCGCTGCGTGCTTTGCAGCGCGACGTCAAAGTGATCGTTGAATTCGGTCAGTGGGCGAGTAGAGGTCACCACCTGAATTTCGATATGCGGGTATTGCTGATGGAAGGTCGACAGCCGCGGCATCAGCCAATAAAACGCTTCGCACAACTGGCACAGCAACACCACGCGATGGCTGTGAAGTGAGCCCCGCAGGCGCGTGGCAGCGTCGCTGATACTTCGCAGCGAATCGCCGACTACCCGCGCCAACTCACGCCCTTCCTGCGTAAGAAACACGCCACGATTGCGCCGGCTGAACAGCTTTACGCCCAGGTCGTCTTCCAGCCCGCGAATCTGCCGGCTGATGGCGGCCTGGGTGATGTGCAACTCGTCAGCAGCCTTGGAGAAACTGGCCAGACGCGCGGCGGCTTCGAAGGGCAACAAGCTGGCCAGGGGCGGTAGGGTTTTGCCGAGCGTATTCATAATCTGAGGTTATGCATTCGGGGCCGAGAACTCGTTTGTAGCACAGCCCTGCGGGTGGGCACCATGAATCCATTACTTGATGGATAACCCTGATGACCTCTGCGCATACCTCAATCCTCGTTGGCGTGGCCCTTGCGGTCGTCGCGACGCTCGGCTGGGCGCTGAACTTCATTGCGCCCTACGTGACGGGTGACTACAGCCTTTACGACCTGATGGCCGTGCGCTTTCTGATCGCCGGCGCACTCGGCGTGATCGGCACCATCCTGTGTCGTGCCCAGCTGCACCTGCTGGGGCCAGGCCAACGGTGCCTCGCCGCAGCGCTCGGGGCATTGGGTTGCCTGGTCTACGGCCTGTGCATCGCGGCAGGCGTGATGTTTGGCGGCCCGGTATTGACGCCGGCGTTTGTCGGGATGGTACCGGTGCTACTGGCCCTGCTCGGCAATGCCAGGCACAAGAGCGTCCCGTGGCGCCGGCTCGCAGCGCCGCTGGCGTGCCTGACGCTGGGGCTTTTACTGTCGAACCTCGGCAGCCTCGAGCAGCCTTCGTTGGCGGCCGGTAACTGGCTGGCAGGGCTGTTGTTTTCGCTGAGTGCGCTTGGCGTTTGGCTGTGGTTCAGCGTGATCAACCAAAAGCACTTGGGAAGCCTGGCGGCGCAAGCGACCGGCCTGTGGACCGCGCTGATGTTGCTTGGCACCGGCGTCGCCGTGCTGTGCTTGATCCCGTTGGTCTACGCCCCCGGCTTGTTCAAATTGCCGACCCTTGGTTTTGGCCTGGCCCAGGCCGGGCCGCTGTATGCCTGGAGCCTGACCATCGCCGTGATGTCGACGGTAATCGGCGCCTGGGCCTGGAACGCTGCCACCCGTCGTCTGCCGATGGTGCTGAGCGGCCAATTGATCGCCCTTGAGTCGCTTTTCGCCAGCCTGCTCGGCCTGGGATTCCATGGGCGCTGGCCCACGCCAATGGAGACGGCGGGCCTGGCCGCGGTGCTGATCGGTGTGGTGATGGCGGTTCGAATTATCCTCAGTGGTGCACGGCGCTCCTTGCACACCCGCGGCTGCAAGGAAAACCTTTGACATGGTTGCCTAAGGCAACAATATAATTGCCTCAGGCAACCATTCGAGCATTCGTCATGTCTACACCCCTGCTTGTCGAACGCGCCGGCATCGTGCGCGGTTTCAATCGCTTCTATACCCATCAGATCGGCGTATTGCAGGAACACCTGCTGCAAAGCGAGTTTTCCCTGACTGAAATCCGCGTGATGTACGAGTTGTCGTCGCGTGGCGACCTCACCAGCGCCGACTTGTGCCAAATGCTCAGCCTCGATGCCGGCTACCTGAGCCGGCTGACCGGTGGCCTGGAGAAAAAAGGCCTGATCCAGAAAGTCCGCTCCGTCACCGATGCGCGCGCGGTGCTGTTGCACCTCAGCGATCACGGCCGCGCCGTGCTGGCGCCACTGGAGCAACAAACCCAGAACGAAGTGATCGCCCTGCTCGACGGCCTGCCTGAAGCCCAGCAACAGCAGCTCACCGACGCCATGCGCCGTATCCAGGCCCTGCTGCAAGGCACTGCGCCCAGCTACTTGCTGCGCGACCCGCAACCGGGGGACATGGGCCGCGTGGTGCAGGCGCAAGCGGCGCTGTATGCCCGCGAGTACCAGTGGAACTGGGAGTTCGAAGCGCTGGTGGCGGAGATTGTCGCCAAGTACCTGCGCGAGTTCGACCCGGCGCGGGAGCGCTGCTGGATTGCGGAGAAAGACGGCGAAGTGGTCGGCTCGGTATTCGTGGTGCGCCATGACGACGACACCGCCAAGCTGCGCATGCTCTATGTGGACGCCAGCGCCCGAGGCCTGGGCATCGGCCAGCGCCTGGTGGACGAATGCCTGCGCTTTGCGCGCCATGCCGGCTATAAAAGCATGCTGCTGTGGACCGTGGACATCCTCACTGACGCGCGCAAGCTCTACCAGAGAGCCGGTTTCGAGTTGGTGGAGGAAGAACAAATGCTAAGTTTCGGCAAGCAACTGGTCAGCCAGACCTGGGCCCGCGCGCTGTAAAAAAGGGGCTTGAGAAACTCAAGCCCCGGACCGATTACAGGTCAGTGATTTCCTTGTGGCGTGGCACCAGCGTTTTCATCACGCTCCAGGCCACCAGGTACGCCAGGGCACAGATCGCGAACATGATCATGTAGCCGGTGTGGATATCGTTGATCGACTTGTAGTAGTCGAACACCCAGCCGCCGATCTTGGTCATGACCACACCGCCGATGCCGCCGGCCATGCCGCCGATGCCGACCACCGAGGCCACGGTTTTCTGCGGGAACATGTCGGACACGGTGGTGAAGATATTGCACGACCACGCCTGGTGCGCCGAGGCGCCCACACCAATCAACAGCACCGGCACCCAGAAGCTGATGTAGCCAAAGGGCTGCGCCAGCAACACCACCAATGGGAACAGCGCGATCACCAACATGGCTTTCATGCGGCCGTCATAGGGTGCATCGCCGCGCGCCATGAAGTAGCTGGGGAACCAGCCGCCGCCGATGCTGCCGACCATGGTCATGCTGTAGAGCACAGCCAGCGGCATGACGATATCGGCGCCTTTCATGCCGTATTGCGCCGACAGGTAGGTAGGCAGCCAGAACAGGAAGAACCACCACACGCCGTCGGTCATGAACTTGCCGAAGGCAAATGCCCAGGTCTGGCGATAGGTCAGCAGTTTGAACCACGAAACTTTCTTCTCGACGCCGCCGGCCGGCGCCTGGGTAAATGCCTGCACAGGCTGGTCGCTGCGGATATAGGCCAGCTCGTCGGCCGACAAACGTTTTTGCTGCTCGGGCTTTTCATACACCGCCGCCCACACCGCGACCCACACAAAGCCGAGCATGCCGATCACCATAAAGGCCGCTTCCCAGCCCCACATGCCGGCAATCAACGGCACGCAGATCGGCGCCAGGATCGCGCCAACGTTGGCGCCGGAGTTGAAAATACCGGTGGCCAGCGAGCGTTCTTTCTTGGGGAAATATTCCGCAGTGGCCTTGATCGCGATCGGGAAGTTACCCGCCTCGCCAATCGCCAGCACGGCGCGGGACAACATGAAGCCGGCAATCGACACCGGAATCACCGCCAGCCCAATCGCCCCGCTGACGGCGGCGATGCCCTCGCCCATCGGCACCGAGAACGCATGCATGATCGCGCCGGTGGACCAGATGCCAATCGCTACCACGTAGGCCGCCTTGGTGCCGATCTTGTCGACAAAGCGCCCGGCGAACAGCATCGAAATCGCATAGACGAACTGGAACACAGCGGCAATGTTGGCGTAGTCGGTGTTGCTCCAGCCAAATTGCGTCGACAACTGCGGGGCCAACAGGCTGAGCACCTGGCGGTCGAGGTAGTTGACGGTGGTGGCGAAAAACAGCATCGCGCAGATGGTCCAGCGATAGTTGCCTACAGCTTGGCCAACGCGGTGGGCGTTGATGGGCTCGTTCAAGTTCATGGCATCACTTTTTATTTTTGTTAGATAGGACATATGTAACGTCATATGTCGTCGTACAACTGCGGCTTTTATATCGGGACGCCTGCCCGGTGTCAATCGCAAAGATTGGCGTATGTCCAGTGCTTACGTGGTTACGAAAAGTGTCAGATTGTCGCAGTTGTAGGATGACAAATGCGCATCACCCGGCTGGGCGCTTTGCCCGGCACATCGTCCAGCTCGCCGAACGGCTGCAGGCCGACCTTTTCCAGCACGCGGATCGACGCGGCGTGGTCCGGCCGCACCAGGCCATACACTGCGGGCAAGCCCAGGGTTTCAAACGCGAGCACCAGCGCATCGCGCGCCAGTTCGGTGGCGTAACCCTGCCCCCAGGTTTCCACGGCAAAGCGATAGCCCAGGTTGACGCGCGGTTGTGTGAGGTAGTTAAGCGGCGCAATGCCGCCAAACCCGATGATGTGCTCCGGCGCCTCAACGCGGGCGATGGCCCACCAGCCATAACCGAGGGTGGCCCACTGTTCGAGCCAATGGTCGAGCAGGCGCTGGGCGGCAGACAGGCTGGGCATCGGCCCGGCGGGGTTGAAGAGGTTAGTCTGAGGGTCACCGAAGATCGCGAACAATCGCTGCACATCTGTGGGTTTCGGCTGGCGGTAAATCAGACGTGAGGCGATGACACGCATGCGGAGATCTCCCGACCAAATCAACTAAGTTCAATCCACGCGCAAAAAAACCAAAATAGTGGTGAATTATTTCGTATGCAGTTGTATCTGAACTGACAGAGCGGTGCCATCGCAACGATGGCACCTCCCCTGTGTTCAGTTTTAGAGTGGCCCGCATGAAATTACGTAAGAAAAGCGTCAAACCCATCGGTTTGAAAGACATCACCATCGTCGACGACGCCAAGATGCGCAAGGCGATCACCGCCGCCGCACTCGGCAACGCCATGGAATGGTTCGACTTCGGCGTCTACGGGTTTGTCGCCTATGTGCTCGGTAAAGTGTTCTTCCCCGACGCCTCGCCCAGCGTACAAATGATCGCCGCACTGGCGACCTTCTCGGTACCGTTCCTGATTCGCCCTTTGGGTGGCCTGTTCTTCGGCGCCCTGGGGGATAAATACGGGCGACAGAAAGTCCTCGCCGCCACCATCGTGATCATGTCCCTGAGCACCTTCGCCATCGGCCTGATTCCGGGTTATGCCTCCATTGGCATCTGGGCACCGATCCTGTTGTTGCTGTGCAAGATGGCCCAAGGCTTCTCCGTGGGCGGCGAGTACACCGGCGCATCGATTTTCGTCGCCGAATACGCCCCCGACCGCAAGCGCGGCTTCCTCGGCAGCTGGCTCGACTTCGGCTCCATCGCCGGTTTCGTGCTCGGTGCTGGCGTGGTGGTGCTGATTTCCAGCGTGCTTGGCGAAGCCGAATTCGAGTCCTGGGGCTGGCGCCTGCCGTTCTTCCTTGCGCTGCCTCTGGGCCTGATCGGCCTGTACCTGCGCCACGCACTGGAAGAAACCCCAGCCTTCCAACAGCATGTCGACAAGCTCGAGCAAGGCGACCGCGAAGGCCTGACCCACGGCCCCAAAGTTTCGTTCAAGGAAATCGCCACCAAGCACTGGCACAGCCTGCTGACCTGCATCGGTATCGTCGCGGCCACCAACGTGACCTACTACATGCTGCTCACGTACATGCCGAGCTACCTCTCACATAACCTGCACTACTCGGAAAACAGCGGCGTACTGATCATCATCGCGATCATGGTCGGCATGCTGTTCGTGCAGCCGTTCATCGGTTTTGTCAGCGACAAGATCGGCCGCAAACCCTTCATCATCGCCGGCAGCATCGGCCTGCTGTTCCTGGCGATTCCGGCGTTCATGCTGATCACCAGCGGCAAGACCGGCTTGATCTTCGCCGGCCTGCTGATTCTGGCGGTGATCCTGAACTTCTTCATCGGCGTGATGGCCTCGACGCTGCCCGCGATGTTCCCCACTCACCTGCGCTACAGTGCATTGGCCAGTGCGTTCAACGTTTCGGTGCTGATTGCCGGCGTGACCCCGACCGCCGTGGCCTGGCTGGTGGAAAGCACCAACGACCTGTTCATGCCCGCCTACTACCTGATGGTATTTGCGGTGGTCGGCCTGATCACCGGCCTGACCATGAAGGAAACCGCCAACAAGCCCCTGCGCGGCGCGGCCCCGGCCGCCTCCGACATGGAAGAAGCCAAGGAACTGCTACAGGAACACCACGACAATATCGAGCAGAAAATCGAAGATATCGACGCCGAAATTGCCGAACTGGAAGCCAAGCGCCAGAATCTGGTGCAGCAGCATCCGCGTATCAATTAAGCCCCTACCCGGCATGGCGGCCCTTGCCGCCATGCCTTTGGAGTGTTCAGCATGCTTCCAAGCGTCACCGCCCCACAGTCTTTGCTCAGCGCCGACGAACGCGCTGCCATCGCCGAAATCGAAGCCACCACCAGCATCCTGCAACTGGTCACCCGCCTGACCGGCATGCGCTTTGCCGGGATCGCCAAGTTCACCGACCTGGAGTGGATTGTCTGCTCGGTGCACGACACCGCCGACATGGGCATCCACGTCGATGACGTGCTCGACCTCGAAACCACCCTGTGCAGCGAGTTCTGCGTCAACCCGCAGACCTTGTTCATCCCGCAAATCAGCGACAACGGCCGTTTCGCCACACGCCCGGTGGTCAAGCAGTTCTCGATCGAGAGCTACGCCGGTGCGCCGATCTTCCTCCCCGACGGCCGCCTGTTCGGCGCACTGTGTGCGCTGGACTCACGGGGGATGCTGTTCGACGACCCCAACCTGCCGGAAACCCTCAGCCTGTTTGCGCGGCTGATCGGCTGCATTTTCTACGCTAACTTGACCGCGACTGAGCAGTGATGGTCGGCTTGCCGCGTAGCGCCGCCATATCGCGCTTGGGCGGCACGCCAAACAAGCGGCTGTACTCACGGCTGAACTGCGACGGGCTTTCATAACCCACCTTGAACGCCGCGCTGGACACGTCCTGCTGCTCGTTCAACATCAAGCGCCGCGCCTCGTTGAGGCGCAGCCACTTCTGATACTGCAAGGGGCTCATCGCCGTCAGCTGGCGAAAGTGATGGTGAAAGGTCGCTGCGCTCATTTGCACACGTGCGGCCAACTCATCCACGCGCAGCGGCGCGTCGTAGTTGAGCTTCAGCCAGTCGACCGCCCGCGCAATCCGATAGCCCTGCCCGTCTACCGCGCAAATCTGGCGTAAGCGGCCGGCCTGATCACTTTGTAATAACCGGTAATGAATCTCGCGCTGGATCAACGGCGCGAGCACCGGTATGGCTTCGGGCTCATCCAGCAATGCCACCAAACGCGCGAACGACGCCAGCATGCCCTCGGTCACCACGCCAATCCCCACGCCCTTCAGCACCGCCCGCTCGCGCTTGGGCGGCAGCTCACTCTGGGCGATCAGCTCGGCGAGGATGCGCAGGTCCAGCTTGAAGGTCAGCCCCAGGCAGGGTCGACTCGGGGTAGCCGCCAGCACTTCGGAATTGGCCGGGATGTCCAGCGAGGTCACCAGGAATCGCGCCGTGTCATACGGGTAGCCTTCACCACCGACCCACAGCTGCTTTTCACCTTGGGCGACGAGCACGATGCTTGGCGGCACCATGCACACCACCGGCCGGCAGGGTTGCTCGCGCCGGTAAAAACTCAGGCCCGGGACGCCCGTGGGTTCGTCGCCGGGGGTAAAGATCCGCGAACCGATGGCGTGCACCAGCGCGTCCAGAGTGTTGTTCATAACCCGCCCTTTTTGTTCGTCAGCGCACTTTACCGCGCACCGCCCTTGGCGTCCCCGTTCACCGGCGAGACTCAGAGGATCAGGCAAGTAATCCAGTGGAACGCACTACAGATCGCAGGTACAGGCCGGGAAAATGTGCGGACCAACCGCCTCAAGGATTCCCCCATGAAACGCCTTTTACTTGCCCTGGGTTTGCTGGTGACTTCTCTTTCCTCATTGGGAGCCGATATGTCCAACGGTGCTGACAACTTCTACACAAGCGACACGGTGAGCGTCGAAAAAATCACCTTCAACAACCAATACGGCCTGAAGGTGGCCGGCAACCTGTTCGTGCCCAAAAACCTTGCCTCGGGCGCAAAAAGCCCGGCGATTATCGTCGGCCACCCCATGGGCGCCGTCAAAGAGCAAAGCGCCAACCTGTACGCCACCAAAATGGCCGAGCAAGGCTTCGTCACCCTGTCCCTGGACCTGTCGTTCTGGGGCGAAAGCGCAGGCACCCCACGCAATGCGGTGTTGCCCGATCTTTACGTCGAAGACTTCAGCGCCGCCGTGGACTATCTCGGCACTCGCCCCAACGTCGACCGTGAACGCATCGGCGTCATCGGCATCTGCGGCAGCGGCAGCTTCGCCATCGCGGCGGCGAAGATCGACCCACGCCTCAAGGCCATCGCCACGGTCAGCATGTACGACATGGGCGCCGCCAACCGCAACGGCCTCAAGCAGGGCGTGACGCTGGAGCAGCGGCGCCAGGTGCTGTTGCAGGCGGCGAACCAGCGCTATGTGGAATTCCAGGGTGGCGAAACCCTCTACACCAGCGGCTCGCCGCTCAAGCTGACGGGCAACCCGATTGGCGATGAGTTCTTTGACTTCTACCGCACGCCACGCGGCCAGGTCACGCCGGCCGGTGCGTCGGCGCAAACCACCACCATGCCGACGCTGACCAGCAATGTGAAGTTCATGAACTTCTACCCGTTCAACGACATCGAGACGATCTCGCCGCGCCCGTTGCTGTTGATCACCGGCGCCAACGCCCACTCCCGCGAGTTCAGTGAGGACGCCTACCAGCGTGCTGCCGAGCCCAAGGAGCTGCTGGTCATCCCCGACGCGGGCCATGTCGACCTGTACGACCGGGTCAACCTGATCCCGTTTGACCGACTCACCACCTTCTTCAAAGGCAACCTCAAGTAATGTCCAATACCCCTCACACGGCCCGCTGGGGCGCGGTGTTCGCCATGTCGCTGGCGGCATTCACGCTGGTTGCGTCGGAGTTCATGCCCGTGAGCCTGCTGACGCCACTGGCTGCCGACCTCGGTATCAGCCAAGGCCAGGCCGGCCAGGGCATTTCGGTGTCGGGGCTGTTTGCCCTGCTCACCAGCCTGGTCATCGCGGCCGTGGCAGCGCGAGTGGACCGCAAGCGCCTGCTGCTCGCCTTGACCCTGCTGATGATCGTTTCCGGCAGCGTGGTGGCGTTCGCGTCGAACTACCTGATCTTCATGCTTGGCCGCGCGCTGATCGGCGTGGCCATCGGCGGCTTCTGGTCGCTGTCGGCGGCCACGGCCATGCGCCTGGTACCCGATTCGCAGGTGCCACGGGCGTTGGCGTTGGTCAACGGTGGGAATGCACTGGCGATGGTCATTGCCGCGCCACTGGGCAGCTTCCTGGGCGGGCTGATCGGCTGGCGGGGGGCGTTTTTCTGCGTCGTCCCCGTGGCCGTCATCGCGGTGGTCTGGCTGCTGGTGAGCCTGCCGTCGATCAAGGCGGATGGCAGCGCGAAAACCGCCAATGTGTTCCTGCTGCTGAAAAACCCTCCGGTGGCGTTGGGCATGCTCGCCGTCAGCGTTTTTTTCATGGGCCAGTTCATGCTGTTCACCTACCTGCGGCCGTTTCTGGAAAGTGTCACTCAGGTCAGTGTGCCCCTGCTGTCAGGGATGCTATTGGTGCTGGGGCTGGCCGGGCTGGCGGGGACGTTGCTGATCGAACGCTTCCTCAAGAACGGCCTGTACCCCACGTTGATCGCCATTCCGCTGCTGATGGCGGTGATCGCATCGGCGCTGATTGCATTCGGCAGTTCAGCACTCGTCACCGCCTGCCTGCTGGGAGGCTGGGGCCTGGTGGCCACCGCTGCACCCGTGGGTTGGTGGACCTGGCTGGCACGCACGCTGCCCAAGGACGCCGAGGCCGGCGGGGGGTTGATGGTCGCGATCATTCAACTGGCGATTGCCGCCGGCGCCACGGTCGGTGGCGTGGCGTTCGACCTCAGTGGTTACCAGGCCACCTTCGAACTGAGCGCGGGGTTGCTTTGCGTGGCGGCGATACTGGCGTGGGCCGCATCCTGCACCCCCGCGCGAACGGCAACCGCCGATGCCTAGGCTCGTGATGGACGGATGTTGCGCGTGCGCCCATCCGTCCGAAACCTTCATTATTTTGCGCCGCCAGCCGATGCCATTGGATACCCCTGACGTGCAGCCGCAAGCTGCGGGAAATAATGCCGAACACTCTTACGCCCCTTGTGCGCCAGCTCTCCATTCGCACCAGCCTGTCCCTGACCCGTACCTCGCTGTTCAATTTCATTGCGCTACTGACCCTGGTATTTGCAGCCGCCGCTTATTCGTTGGTGTTCCTCGCCCAGGAGCTGGACCACTCCGAGCAGGAGGAAAGTGCGTTTTACACCCGTAAAGCCATGCAATCCCTGGAGAAGTCGCTGCGCGTCACCGTCAAGGACTATGCGTTCTGGAGCGACACCTACAAGCACATGCACCAGCAGGTGGACACGGACTGGGCCTACACCCGCGGTAATCTCGGGGCGACACTGTATGAGGATTTCGGCTTTCAGGGCCTGTTTGTGGTCAACGGCATCAACCACACCGTATACGCCGTGATCGAGGGCAAGCTTGCGCCCGTCGAACTCACGCAATGGCTCGGCCACCCCCTGACCGAAATTATCGAGCAGGCGCGCGCCGACGCGGACAATGAAACCCCGGTCACGGCCTTCGTCAACGTGCACGGCAGCCCCGCGCTGGTGGCCGCCGCCGCGATCACCCCCGGCACCGACCCGACGGTGCAGGCCGACGACCGGCCAGCGTCGGTGCTGATCTTCGTCGACCTGTTCAACAGCGCCAAACTGACCGCGATCGGCCAGGACTTCGGCGTGGGCAACCTGCACGTCGCCACCCCCGATGACATTGGCAAGACCCTGGTTTTCCCCCTTGGCCTCGACGGTTCCGCCGGCAGCCTGCACTGGGACCCTGCGCGGCCAGGCGTGCGGCTGATGGCGGTAGGCCTGCCGCTGTTGGGGCTCGCTGCCCTGCTGGTGTGCCTGATGACTTGGGTGATTTTGCGCCGCGCCACTGCCGCAGCCCTCGACCTGGATGCCAGCCACGCCTCGCTGCTCAATAGCCAGAATGCGCTGGCCACCAGCGAGGCGCGTTTTCGCGATGTGGTGGAAGCCAGTTCCGACTGGGTGTGGGAAATCGATGCGCGTTGGCGCTTTACCTACCTGTCGGAGCGTTTCGAGAGCGTCACCGGCCTGGCGCGGCACGCCTGGATCGATGTCGCCATGAGCGACTTGCTCGACGCCGAAGGCGCCCATCTATCGCAGTGGCTGGGCGCCCGTGAGCGGCGTGCGGCGATCAGTGTGCAGTGCCGCTATATCGATGCCCAAGGCCAGGAACGCAGCACCCGGTTGTCGGCGCGGGAAATGCCCTGCGGCGGTTTTCGCGGTACCGCCACCGACGTCACCGAAGAAGTCGAGTCGCGCCGGCGCATCGAGTTCTTGTCCCAGCATGACGCCCTGACCGGGCTGCCCAACCGCACGCGCCTGCAAGCGTTCCTGGAGGGCAAGCTCAAGGCACTGCCCTCTTCGGAGCATTCTTTGGTGATGCTCAGCCTCGACCTTGATCGGTTCAAACCGGTCAACGACTTGCTCGGGCACGCGGCCGGCGACCGGGTACTCAACGAAGTGTCCGCGCGCCTGGCCGACTGCGTGCGCCATGGCGACCTGGTGGCACGCGTCGGTGGTGATGAATTTGTGCTGATCCTCAGCGAGGCCGGGACCCAGGAGGAAGTCGAAAGCCTGTGTAAACGCCTGATCGAGTCGATTGAGCAGCGCATCCGCATCGACGAACAGGACGTCTTTATCAGCGCCAGCATCGGCATTGCCATCGCCCCCGACGACGCGCGTGAAGCCAGCGAATTGCTGCGTTACGCCGATATCGCGCTGTACGAGGCGAAGTCCGCCGGACGTAACACCTGGCGGTTCTACTCCGGCGAAATGAACGCACGGATCATCGAACGCCGGCGCCTGGAAAGCGACTTGCGGTTTGCGATCAAACACGCCGAGTTACGCCTGCACTTCCAGCCCCGCTACCGCATCGGCGACGGGCAAATGGTCGGCGCCGAAGCCCTGGTGCGCTGGCAGCATCCGACGCGCGGGTTGATCGCGCCAGACACGTTTATTCCGATTGCCGAAGAATCCGGGTTGATTCTGGCGCTCAGTGACTGGGTCCTGGAAACCGCCTGCGCGTGCGCGGCGCAATGGCCGCACGCACTGTTTGTGTCGGTCAATCTGTCGCCCACCGAGTTCAAACGCGGCAACCTTGTGGAGCGGGTGCGCGACGCGCTGCAGACATCGGGCATCGATCCGGCGCGCCTGGAGCTGGAAATCACCGAAAGCGTCATGCTCGACGACGCCGCCGGAGCCCTTGAGGTGATGCGCACGCTCAAGCAATTGGGCATCCGCATCGCCATGGACGACTTCGGCACCGGTTATTCGTCCCTGAGCTACCTGCGCAGCTTTCCGTTCGACGGTTTGAAGATTGACCGCAGTTTTTTGACCCGGCTGGAGGAAAGCGCCGACGACCAAGCGATCATCCAGGCCATTGTCGGGCTGGGCCATGCCCTGGCGCTCACGGTGACTGCAGAAGGGATTGAAACTGCCGAACACCTGGCCATGCTCAAGGCGGTGGACTGTGACGAGGGCCAAGGCTACTACCTCAGCCGGCCACTGGACCTCAACACGTTCACCGGCCTGCTGGAGCTGCACCCCGGCGGCATCAACGGAAAAAATGACTCGGCGTCTTGCCAAACTGTTTCTTGAACATGCTGGTAAAGGCGCTGGGGCTGTCGTAGCCCAACTCCAGGGCCACGTCGATAATCTTCTCCCCCACCGCAATGCGCTCAAGCGCCAGCAGCAACCGCGCCTGCTGGCGCCATTGGCCGAAGGTCATGCCGGTGTCCTTGCGGAACACGCGCTGGATGGTTTTCTGGTCCAGGGCCAGGCGTTCGCTCCAGTCGGCCACGGTGGAGGCATCGCCCGGGTCGTCCTGCCAGGCCGCGCAGATCTGCTGGATGCGCGGGTCGGCGGGCTGTGGCAGCGACAGCGGCAAGGCCGGCAACAGCGCGAGTTCGTCGAGGATCAAGTGCATGATCCGCGCATCCCGTGAGTCTTCGGCATACGGCGGCTTCAAACTCACCGAAGCCTTGATCAGCTCGCTCAGCAGCGGCGAGATGCTCACCGCCTTGGTCTCGCTGGGCAGGTTGGGGAAGCTGTCCGGGCGCACGAACACGCTGCGCATTTTCAGCGCGCCCACACAGCGCAGGGAATGCACGTGCCCGCACGGCATCCAGAAGCCGCGATTGGGCGGCACCGTCCACTGGTGCTGCGCCGAGTGCACCACCATCACGCCTTCGGTGGCGTAGAGCAACTGGTGTTTTTCATGGCTGTGGTCAGGGATCACCCAGTTTTCCGGGTAGTCGGTGGCCGAACTGATGACGGCCCAGTCGCCCTCATCGATCTCCTGCAGAAATTTATCCAGTGATTTGATCATTTCGCCCTTTTTGCGACGGTTGCCTCCCGAATTTCGCGAGACAGGCATGGGTGGCGAATCTAGCATAACCGTCGCAACAATTTGAAATGGTCAGCCGGCCAAGCACTGGCTACCCTGTTCGCTGCCTTGATATGGAATGCCTGCATGACGACCCTCACCGCCTCACCCACCGCAACGTCAAGCCCGCCCCAAGCAAGCCCGCTGGTCATGCGCATCCTCGGCGCCTGTGCCCTGGCGCACCTGATCAACGACTTGATCCAGGCCGTGCTGCCGTCGATCTACCCGATGCTCAAGGCCAACTACGGGCTGAGCTTCACCCAGGTCGGCCTGATTACCCTGACCTTTCAGCTGACTGCTTCGCTGCTGCAACCCTGGATCGGCTACCACACCGACCGCCATCCCAAGCCGTGGCTGCTGCCGGCGGGCATGGTGTGCACCCTGGTGGGCATCCTGATGCTGGCGTTTGTCGGCAGCTTCCCGATGATTTTGCTCGCGGCCGGCCTGGTGGGCGTGGGTTCGTCAACCTTCCACCCGGAAACCTCGCGCGTCGCGCGGCTGGCCTCCGGCGGGCGTTATGGCCTGGCGCAATCGACCTTCCAGGTCGGCGGCAACACCGGCAGCGCGTTGGGCCCATTGCTCGCAGCGGCGATCATCATCCCTTACGGCCAGGGCCATATCGCCTGGTTCGGGCTGTTTGCAGTGTTCGCGATTCTGGTGCTGTACGGGCTGAGCCGCTGGTACCGCCACCACCTCAACCTGTTCAAGCTCAAGCAAGGCGGCAAAGCTACCCATGGCTTGTCCAAAGGCCGCGTGACGTTTGCCTTGGTGATTCTGGCGCTGCTGGTGTTTTCCAAATACTTCTACATGACCAGCCTGACCAGCTACTTCACCTTCTACCTGATCGAGAAATTCCAGCTGTCAGTGGCAAGTTCGCAGATGTACCTGTTCCTGTTCCTCGGCGCGGTGGCCGTGGGCACCTTTGCGGGCGGGCCGATCGGCGACAAGATCGGCCGCAAGAAGGTCATCTGGTTCTCGATCCTCGGCGCCGCGCCCTTCACCCTCGCCCTGCCCTACGTCGACCTGTTCTGGACCGCCGTGCTCAGCGTGGTAATCGGCTTCATTCTGGCCTCGGCCTTCTCGGCCATCGTGGTGTTTGCCCAGGAACTGGTGCCCGGCAATGTGGGCATGATCGCCGGGGTGTTCTTCGGCCTGATGTTCGGCTTCAGCGGCATCGGCGCGGCGTTGCTGGGTTTGCTCGCCGACAGCCATGGCATCGCGTATGTCTACACGCTGTGCTCGTTCCTGCCGCTGGTGGGCATCCTGACAATACTGTTGCCCTCGACCAAAGGCGTCTAGAGCGCCGATCATCGGCTGGCCGTAGGCCAGCACGATGAAAGCTCCGAAAAACCTGCGTGTGCGCTTACAATCCCGGTTTTCAACGCACACCAGGCAGACCCGGCAAGACATGACGCTCGACCCTCCTACGATTTTGGCACTGACTGTTGCCTTGGCCGCCGCCGCGGCCCTCTACCTGGCTGTTGAATGGCGCAGCGTGCGCGAGCCGTCGCTGCTGTTCTGGAGCGCCGGTTTCGCCACTATCACCATTGGCTCCACCCTCGCCCTGCTGCGCATCAACGGTTATCTGGTGATTGGCATCTGGTTCGCCAATGGCTTGCTGGTGAGCGCGCATTGCCTGTTTTTGCTCGGTGTGGCGCGGTTTACTCAAGTGCGCCTCTCGCCGCTGTGGTTGCTGATGCTGGTGGTCTGGCTCGGCATGCTGATGCTGCCGGCCGACCTGCCCTGGTCCAAAGCCATGCTGGGGGTGCAGTCGCTGCTGGTGGCGCTGCCGACCCTGCGCGCGAGTTTCCTGCTGCGGCCCCATGGCAAATCCCTGAGCATCGGCGCGGTGCAACTGCGCTATGTGCTGCTGATCCACGGGATTTTCTATGTGATCAAGGCCGCGTCGGTGCTGATCCCCGGCACCTTGATCGACCTGGCCGCGTTCAAGGGCGAGATCATCCAGATCTCGCTGGTGGAAGGCGCGATGGCGATCATGCTGATTGCCCTGTCCATGACCGGCTCCGAACGCTACCGCCGCGAACAGCAGATCGCCCGCCTCGCCGCCCGCGACCCGCTCACCGCCCTCTACAACCGCCGCGCCCTGGACTTACGCGCGCCGCGCCTGCTCGCCCAGGTTTCCACGGCGCAACCGGGTGCGCTGCTGCTGATCGATATCGACAATTTCAAAGGCGTCAACGACCTCTACGGCCATACCGCTGGCGACCGTCTGCTGATCGCCCTGAGCGAGATGATCCGCAGCGTGGTGCCCCAAGGCGCGCTGGCTGCACGCCTGGGCGGGGATGAATTTGTAATCCTGCTGCACCCGGCCTCGACCGCGCAGATCGTCGAACTGGGCAGCAGCCTGCGCGAGCAGTTCCAGCAACTGGCCGCACAGAAGTGCGCCACGCCTGAGCCGGTGACCCTGAGCATCGGCGCCAACCTGTTCGACCAGCCCCCGGCCAGCCTGGCCGCGTTGATCGAACAGGGCGACACCACACTGTATGAAACCAAGCGTGGCGGGCGTGACAGCATTCGCTTGGTGGATCGCACCGGGGCCTACAGGTCGTAATTGACCGCCACACTGCGCCCGGTCTTCACCGACTCCAACGCACAATCCGCCAGGTGCAGGGCATACAACCCGTCGCGCACGCTGGTGGGCAAGGCCTGGCCGTGGTTCAGCGCATCGATGAACTGGGTCAGCTCATTGCGATAGGCATCGGCATACCGCTCCAGGAAAAAGTGCTGCAACGGTTCCAGCGCTTCGGTGTGCTCGGCGCTCCAGTGGCGCAAGGTGCTCGGGCGGTGGTTGTCGGTGAGCAGCACGCCATGGGCGCCGGACACCTCGACGCGCTGGTCATAGCCATACACCGCCTGGCGGCAGCAGTTGATATGGCATTGCTTGCCGGAGGCGGTGCGCAGCAGCACCATCACGCTGTCGTAGTCGTCGATCTGCTCCAGGCTCGGGTCCACCAGGCGGCTGGCGATGGCGCTGACTTCCACCGGTTCTTCGCCGAGCAGATGGCGGGCGGTGTCGAAGTCGTGGATGGTCATGTCGCGCAGGATGCCGCCGGAGTGTTCGAGGTAATCGCGCGGCGCCAGGCCGGGGTCGCGGCTGGTGATGATCACTTGGCGCACGGCGCCGATTTGCCCAGCGTCGAGGGCCTGGCGCAGGCGCAGCATGTCGGGGTCGAAACGGCGGTTGAAGCCGAGCATCACCTTGCCGCCCTGGCGCTCCACGGCCTGGGCGGCGCTGCGGGCCTTGGCGATATCGAGGTCGATGGGTTTTTCGCAGAGCACCGCCTTGCCTTCGGCCACCGCCGCCAGCAGCAAGTCGATATGGGTGTCGGTGGGCGTGCCGATGACCACGGCGTCGATGTCTTTGCGGGTCAGCACCGCAGCACAATCGTAGGCCGCCTCGCAGCCCAGTTGCGTGCTCAGCGCATCGACGCCCTCGCGCCAGGGGTCGGCCACCAGCACCAGCGTGGCATTGGGGTGAGCGGCGACGTTGGCAGCGTGGATCTTGGCGATGCGCCCGGCACCTAGAACGGCGATACGTAGCATGGGTGAACTCCTGATGTTGTTTTTGAAGGGAGTACTCAGTCCGGCAGGTTGAACGGCGTCACGATCTGCACCTGTGACGGCGCAATCGGCCCGGCCTTCCACAACCGGTGGTGTTGCAGGATATGCAGGAACACATTGCGGGCATCGATCTGCAGGTTGTGATCGATGATCGCGGCGATTTTTTCGTCGATCAGTAACTGACGGTTTTCCTCGTCGAGGTCGTGGCCGATAAACACCTCCAACGGGCGACCCTCGGCGGCGAAGGCGTCGACAATCGCGCGGTTGCCGCCGCCGACGCTGTACACCGCCTTGAGCTCGGGGTTGTGTTTCAAGGCCTGGGTGACGCGCTCGAAGGTGCGGTCGTACACGCCATAGCCACCGCTGATATCCAGCACGCGCAAGTGCGCCGCGCGCCCGCGCAGCCAGGCACGAAAGCCCATCTCGCGTTCTTCTTCGCCACGGAACAGTTCGCTGCCAATCACCACGGCCACGTCCTGGGGCTGCGCCGGCAGCCAGCGCGACATCAGGTAGGCAGCGGTCTGGCCGGCGGTGCGGTTGTCCATGCCCACATAACCGATGCGCTCGCTTTGCGGCAGGTCCGTCACCAACGTCACCACCGGAATCCCCGCCGCAATCAGCTGCTTGACCGCCTGGTTTACGGCCGGCTCATCGGCGGCCTTGAGCACCACGCCCTGGCTGCCGGTGTCCAGGCAGCGCAGCAACTGGTCGTGCATGGCCTGGGGCTCGATTTCTTCGAACAGGTGAAAACGCGGGGCAATCCGGAACGGCGCCAGGCTGGCCAGTTGCGCGACGATTGCCGCCTGCACCGCCGCGCTGAAGCGTTGCGGCGTGTGCATGATCACGTCGACATGAAACGTGCGCCCCACCGCCAGGCCGTTTTTCTCCTGGGACTCCAACTCCTCCAACGCCTGCTCGATACGCCGCCGGGTCTGTGCGTGCACGCTGCCGCGCTGGTGCAACACGCGGTCAACCGTGGCTTTGCTCACACCCGCCTGGGTGGCGAGCTGTTTGATGGAGAAGTGTTTGGCGCGTTCGAGCATGGTGTTCGCCTGAGGTGTTTTTGATGTCTTTTTTGGGCGTTACTGAGGTTTGGCAATGCTAGTCTCAGTTTCGCCCGGCGTCGAGCCTGGCGATGAACAACAACAAAAAACTGGAGAAGCCCATGCCTCACACCGATCTCGCCACCTCGTTCAGCGGCCAATACTTTGTCGTCACCGGCAGCACCCAAGGCCTGGGCGCCGCCGTGGCCCACACCCTGGCGCAACGGGGCGCTGCCGGGCTGATCATCTGCGGGCGCCGGCGCGCCCAGGGCGAGGAACAGGTAAGGCAACTGGCGCAGCTGGATTGCCCGGCGTTTTTTGTTGAGGCCGACCTGGAAAAGGTCGAGGATTGCCGCGCGATCATCGAAGCTGCGCGCACCCACTTCGGCACCTTGCACGGGCTGGTGAACTGCGCCGGCATGTCGGACCGCGGCACCATTCTCGACACCTCCCCCGAGCTGTTTGACCGGCTGATGGCGGTGAATGTGCGCGCGCCGTTATTCCTGATGCAGGAGGCGTTGAAGCTGATGATCAGCAACGGCGTGGAAGGCGCGGTGGTGAATATCCAGAGCGTCACCGGGCATGGCGGGCAGTCGTTCTTGAGCGCCTATGCGGCGTCCAAGGGCGCGCTGGCGATCCTCACCAAGAACGTCGCGTTCAGTGCGCTGCGCAACCGCATCCGCGTGAATGGCTTGAATATCGGCTGGATGGACACGCCTCATGAGGATGACATCCAGCGCCAGTACCACGGTGCCCAGGACGGCTGGCTGGAAAAGGCCGAAAGCGCGCAGCCGTTCGGGCGCCTGCTCAAGCCGGCGGAAGTGGCGCAAAGCGTGGCGTTCTTGCTGTCGCGCGAGTCGGGGATGATGACCGGTTCGTTGATCGACCTGGAGCAAGGCGTGGTCGGCTGCACCGACGCCGGCAGCCCGCAACCGCATCAGGCCCTGAGCCTGACGGGCGGTGTGTGATGTCGGTGTTCGTCACGGCCGACGCCGTGCACCTCGAAGATTTCCAGCGCATTTGCGCGCAGCAGGCGCGTGTCGAGGACTATCCGCTGGCCGCTGAAGTGCTGAGCAACGTACCGATCTACCAGGCCCACACCTTGCGCAACAGCGACCGCCTCGCGGTGATGAATGAACTGCACCGCCTTTTCAGCGACGGGCCGGGAGTGATGGTGGTGCGCCGCGCCTTTGAGGACCTGGAAGTGGTGGACCGCCATAGCCAGGTGTTCGAAGCGATCTTCGCCCAAGAAGCGCAACACGGTGCGGGCGCCGACCACTTCGCCAAGGCTGGCACCAACGGGCGCATCTGGAATTCATTGCAAAAGGCCGCGCTGCAATCGCCGGAATCCTTTGCCGAGTACTACGCGAACCCGCTGCTGGGGTTGATTGCCGAGGCGTGGCTGGGGCCGAGCTTTCAAGTCACCGCGCAAGTGAATGTGGTGCACCCCGGCGGCCAGGCGCAGCAGCCGCACCGTGACTACCACCTTGGCTTCCAGACTACCGATGTGGTGGAGCGCTTCCCCTTGCCGCTGCACCAACTGTCCCAATACCTGACGTTGCAGGGCGCGGTCGCCCACTCGGATATGCCGCTGGAGACCGGCCCCACCCAGTTGCTGCCGTTCTCCCAGCAATACGCCTTGGGCTACCTGGCCTGGCGGCGCGCGGAGTTTATCGACTACTTCCAGCAGCACGCGGTGCAGCTGCCGTTGAACAAAGGCGACCTGTTGTTCTTCAACCCGGCGCTGTTCCATGCCGCCGGCACCAACCGCACCCCGGACCGCCAGCGCATGGCCAACCTGCTGCAAATCTCCTCGGCCTTCGGCAAGCCCATGGAAGCCCTCGACCGCGAGCGCATGATGCTGGCGATCTACCCCGCGCTGCTGGCCAACCCGGCCCTGGACGCCCAGGCCGTGGTCGCCTGCACCGCCGATGGCTATGCCTTCCCCACCAACCTCGACACCGACCCGCCGTTAAAGGGCCTGGCCCCGCAAACCGGGCAGGAACTGATGCTGCAAGCCCTCAACGAGCGCTGGTCCATTGCCGACTTCGCCGCGGCCGTGGCGCAGCAGCGGGCCAAGCGTCAGGCATGAATCGCTTTAACAACAACAAAAACAGCGGAGCACCATGATGAAAAAGCAACTCCTTGCGGCACTGTTTACCCTCGCCATCAGCCCCTGGGCCCTGGCCGATATACGCATCGGCGTGAGCATCGCCCAGGTCGACGATGTGTTCCTCGCGCAAATGCGTGACTACATGGCCGCCCATGCCAAGGAACTGCCCGGCGTGACCCTGCAGTTCGAAGACGCCCAGGGCGACGTGGTGCGCCAGCTCAACCAGGTGCAGAACTTCACCGCCCAGGGCATGGACGCAATTATCGTCAACGCGGTGGACACCGCCGCCACCCAGAAAATGACAGTGAATGCCCAGCAGGCGAAGATCCCGCTGGTGTATATCAACCGCCGTCCCGAGTTCAAGGACGTGCCGCCGGGGGTGGGTTATGTGGGTTCGGATGAGATCAAGGCCGGCGAAATCCAGATGCGCTACCTGGCCGAGAAAATGGGCGGCAAGGGCAACCTGGCGATCATGCTGGGCTTGCTCTCCAACAACGCCACGCACAACCGCACGCTGGGGGTAAAAAATGTGCTTAAGGACTACCCCGGCATCAAGATCGTCGAGGAGCAGAGCGCCGAATGGCAGCGCAGCAAAGCGATTGACCTGATGAACAACTGGATCGTGTCGGGTCGAAAAATCGATGCCGTGGCCGCAAACGCCGATGAAATGGCCATCGGCGCAGCCATGGCGATCAGCCAGGCAGGCATGCAACCGGGCAAGGACATCCTGGTGGCCGGCAGCGATGGCGGCGCGGCCGGGCTGGATGCGGTGAAAAAAGGCCTGTTGCTGGTGACGGCGTATCAGGACAACAAGGGGCAAGCGGTCGGCTCGATTGACCTGGCGGTGAAGATGGTGAAAAAACAACCCTACGAGGCTGAGTTGACCATTCCTTACCAGCAGATCACCAAAGACAACTACCAGGCGTTTCTCAATCCTTGATCTGAAGCCAATGAGTTCTATGTGGCGAGCGAGCTTCTTGTGGCGAGCTCGCCACAAAAAAATCTCCCGCCCACCACTCACTCATCCCGCCACCCATTCACCACGATATACAACAATGGTCCCACCGACACGAACACCGCCGTCAGCAGAAAATACGGCAGCAGTGACGCCACCGACCGTCCGCGCCGCCGGGCATCGCGGTACATGCACACGCAGGCCAGCGCGGCCATCAGGTACAGGTCGATCACCACCTGCGCCGTGTCCGGGCGCGCCATCAATTCGCGCCCGAAGGCCAGCAGTGACTGCTCGGCCGTGAGCATCGTGAACAGGGTGTACAGCGAAAAACCGAGCAACGCGGCCAGGGCCAGAAAGGGTTTGCGCATGGGGTCTTCCTTGAAGTGATTGAGGCCCACCCTAGTGATAAGGTGGCAGCCCTCGCAATGACCTCGGAGGTCATGAACCCGTCATGGAAAACCCTGCTACCGCCGGCGCACAGCTGCGCCAATTGCGCCGACACGCCAAGCTGAGCCAGCTCGACCTCGCCCTGATCACGGGGATTTCCCAGCGCCACCTCAGTTGCCTCGAAACCGGCCGCGCCAAGCCAAGCCCCGGCACTTTGCATAACCTGCTGACCGCACTGGAGGTACCGCTGGAGCAGTGCAACCAGGTGTTCCTCGCCGCCGGCTTCGCGCCCCGCTACACCGCCACCCCGCTCGCGTCACCGAGCATGGCGGCGATTCGCGAGGCGGTCAGCCATGTGCTGCACGCCAACAATCCGGCCCCGGCGATCCTGCTGGGCAGCCAGTGGGAAGTGCTGGCGGCGAATGCCAGCACCGGCGTGTTGTTTGCGTTGGTGGGTATCGCGCCGGACGCGGCAGACGGTCTGAACCTGCTGACCACCCTGCTGCAACCCGGCGGCCTCGGCGATCACCTCATCAACGCCGACGAGATCCGCAGCCTGGCCTGGCAGCGCGCTACCCGTGAGGCGTTGGGCAACCCGGCATTGGCGACCTTACTGGCGAGCCTGCCAGCCCCCAATAGCCGCGAAATGCCCGAACAGATGCCGCCCCTGGTACTGACCCGCATCCGCTCAACCCAGGGCGAGCTGAATTTTCTGTCGACCTTCACCACCTTCGGCATGCCCCAGGACATCACCCTCACCTCCCTGCGAATCGAGCACCTGATTCCCGCCGACGACGCCACCTGGCAGGTGATGCGCGCCGCCTATGAGGAATATGCCGCACTGGTTTTGTGAAATATCTGTACGTAGACTGCGGCCATACCCCCACCTTAAGGCGGCGAAAAAAACCTGATGCAAGTTACCGAAGTCTCCATTGCCCAATTGCGCGCGGCGCTTGAAAGCGGCCAGACCACGGCCGTTGAACTGGTTCACGCGTACCTGGCGCGCATTGATGCCTATAACGGCGAACTCAACGCCGTGGTGGTGCGCAATCCCGAAGCCCTCAAAGAAGCCGAGGCATCCGATGCGCGCCGGGCCAGGGGCGAAACCTTGGGGCCATTGGATGGCATTCCCTATACCGCCAAAGACAGTTACCTGGTCAAGGGCCTGACCGCTGCATCCGGCAGCCCGGCCTTCGCCAACCTGGTTGCCCATCGCGATGCTTTTACCATCGAGCGCCTGCGCGCCGGCGGTGCCATCTGCCTGGGCAAGACCAATATGCCGCCGATGGCCAATGGCGGCATGCAGCGTGGCGTGTATGGCCGTGCCGAAAGCCCGTATAACGCCGATTACCTGACCGCGCCATTCGCCTCCGGCTCGTCCAACGGTGCCGGCACCGCCACCGCTGCGAGCTTTGCCGCGTTCGGCCTGGCCGAAGAAACCTGGTCCAGCGGGCGTGGCCCGGCGTCCAACAATGGCCTGTGCGCCTACACCCCGTCGCGTGGGGTGATTTCGGTGCGCGGCAACTGGCCGCTGACCCCGACCATGGACGTGGTGGTGCCGTACGCGCGCACCATGGCCGACCTGCTCGAAGTGCTCGACGTGGTGGTCGCCGAAGACCCGGACACCCGGGGCGACCTGTGGCGCCTGCAACCGTGGGTGCCGATCCCGAGTGTCGCCGACGTGCGCCCGGCGTCCTACGCCGAACTCGCCGCCACGCCTGAATCCCTCGTCGGCAAGCGCTTCGGCGTGCCGCGCATGTATATCAATGCCGACCCCGAGGCCGGCACCAGCGAAAAACCCGGCATCGGCGGGCCGACCGGGCAGAAGATCAACACGCGCGCCAGCGTGATCGACCTGTGGCAAGACGCACGCCGCGCGCTGGAAGCCGCCGGCGCCGAAGTGATCGAGGTGGATTTCCCGCTGGTGTCCAACTGCGAAGGCGACCGCCCTGGCGCGCCGACCGTGTTTACCCGTGGCCTGGTGTCCAAGGAATTTCTCCACGATGAGCTGTGGGAACTGTCCGCCTGGGCCTTCGATGACTTCCTGCGCGCCAACAACGACCCGAACCTGAACCGCCTCGCGGATGTGGACGGGCCGCAGATCTTCCCCCACGACCCCGGCACTTTGCCCAACCGCGAAGACGACCTGGCCGCCGGCATGGACGAATACGTGCGCATGGCCGAACGCGGTATCACCCCGTGGAACGAAATCAGCACCGTACCCGACGGCCTGCGCGGCCTGGAGCAAACCCGCCGGGTCGACCTGGAAGACTGGATGGATAAGCTCGGGCTCGACGCGGTGCTGTTCCCCACCGTCGCCGACGTAGGCCCGGCGGATGCCGATGTGAACGAGGCCAGCGCCGACATCGCCTGGAGCAACGGCATCTGGGTGGCCAACGGCAACCTCGCGATCCGCCACCTGGGCGTCCCCACCGTCACCGTGCCCATGGGCGTGATGGCGGATATCGGCATGCCGATCGGGCTGACGTTTGCCGGTCGCGCTTATGACGATTCGGCGCTGCTGCGCTTTGCGGCGGCGTTTGAAGCGACAGGCAGCAAACGCCTGATCCCGCCGCGCACCCCGGCATTACCTTCTGAATAAACGCAGTCAAAATGTGGGAGGGGCGGTGCCTTGGCTAATCATCGTGCTCAGCCGCGGGCCACAGCAATCGTATCGACCTGCACCGCCGCCGAGCGGGTCATGGGCGTTTTTCCTGGTTGCGACGTTGCCATTCATCCACCACATCACCGAGGGTCTTGGGCTGGTCGTTGCGAATCCAGGCCATGAATGGCCGGTCGAATTTAAACCCCGGGCCGCAGTGTTCCAGCATGAAACGGCGTACGTTCTGAGTGTTTTTATACTGAGGGGTCACGGGCGTGGCGCGGATGATGGTGTCGCTGTGCCAGTCAAAATCCATTTGCTTGCGTCTCTGAAATCACAGGAGCACGCAGCATAACCAAAAAATGCCACGCTCGGCGCCGACTCACCGGCGCCGAGCGTGACTTTTTTCAGCGCGTCATGCAGCGAAACCGGCGTCTCGGGTATTCACGAACAGCGCATAGATCGAATGGCTGCCGGCCATGAACAGGCGGTTGCCTTCCTTGCCACCAAAACACAGGTTGGGGCAGCGTTCCGGCAGTGAGATATGCCCGATGGCCTTGCCCTGAGGGTTGAATACGCGCACACCGTCGAGCTTTTCCAGGTCGGCCTTGGGGTCGCCGTTGCCGCCCCAGCCACACCAGAGGTTGCCGCTTTCGTCGCACTTGATGCCGTCCAGCGCGGCGTACTCCAGGCCTTCAATATGCTTGCGACGTGCACCGAGGGTGCCGTCGTCCTTGACGTCGATGGCCCAGATCAGCCGGTTGGGCTTTGCCCGGCCTTCCACCACATACAAGGTCTTTTCGTCCGGCGAAAAGCACAGGCCGTTGGGGCCGTTGAGGTCATCGATCACCCGCGTGACCTTGCCGCTGTCCGCGTCGATGCGGTAGACACCATGGGGCTGGGTCGGGGTGATCTTGTGGCCTTCGTAGTTGTTGCCGGTCTGGAATGGCGGGTCGCTGAACCACACCGAACCGTCGCGCTTGCACACGATGTCGTTGGGCGAATTGAAAGGTTTGCCGTCGAAGCTGTCGGCCAGCACGGTGATGCTGCCGTTGTGCTCGGTGCGGGTGATGCGCCGCCCTTCCTTGAAGGTGGTCGAGCCTTCGCAGACCAACAGGCGGCCCTGGCGGTCGCGGCACATGCCGTTGGAGAAATTCGACTGTTCGCGGTACACCGACAGGCTGTCGGTGACCTCGTCCCAACGCACGATGCGGTTATTGGGGATATCGCTGAGCAGCAGGTAGCGCCCGTCACCAACCCACACTGGCCCTTCGGCCCACCGCAAGCCGGTGGCGAGTCGTTCGACGCTGGCGTTGAACAACCGCAGCTCGAGGAAACTGTCATCGAGCACCTTGACCAGAGGGTCGGGGTAACGCTGGCTCAACGGCTCTGCCGCGTCTGCCAATCGAGGCAGGTTGCCCAGCACCGCCACCGAGGCGGAAACCGCCAGCGAACGCTTGAGAAAGACCCGGCGGCTGTGGCCCGTTTGGGCAGGCAAAGGGGAAATATCCATCATGTGTCTCCGTTATTTTATTGTTAGACGGGACGCCATTTTTAACGCGTGATGAGACATCGTACAAGACAGAATCAAATAGATACCCGAGCAATCACACCCATACGCGAAATTTAACTTTCCAAATCACCCCAATCTATTGCATGTTGTACGACAACACATTTAGTAACGTGTTATCCGAACATCCCCAACAACAATAAGGAAACACCCATGCAAAACGTCAAAGTGCTGATCGGTTTTCTGTGCCTGTTCAGCGGTTATGTCGCCGCCGCGCCGGCCCCCGCCGAAAAGGAAGTGGCCCAAGCGGTCGACCAACTGACCCAAGCCATGCTGCACCTGGACCTCAAGCAGTTGCACGCGCTGACCAGCGATAAACTCACCTACGGCCACTCCAGCGGCAAGGTGCAGAACAAGGCGCAATTCATCGCCGACCTGGAAACCCACACCAGCGCGTTCAAGACCCTCGAAATGCAGAACCAGACCGTCACCCTGCAAGGCGACACCGCCCTGGTGCGCAACCACTTCCACGCCCTGGCCGTGAACAGCGGCGTTGAAGTGCCGACCGATATCGACAACTTCCAGGTCTGGCAGAAGCAGAAAGGCAAGTGGCTGCTGATCGGTCGTCAGGCTTACAAATACTGATACCGGCTCACCACGCTACCGCCCTGCGCACCTTTACCAAGGCTTCGCGCAGGGCACCCATCTCCACCGACCCCAAGGCCAGGCGCAACGCGTGGGGCACATGGGCCGAGACGGCAAACGGCTCGGCGGTGGAGACGCAAATGCCCTCGCGCTGCAAGCTCATGGCGACCTGATCGGCGCGCGCGTCTTCGGCCAGCGGCAGCCATAAAAAATACGACGCGGGATGGCTGACAGCCCCAAGCCCTTGCAGGACCTGCGCCGCCACAGCCTGCCTGGCCCGGGCATCCTCGCGTTTTTGCGCTTCCAGTTGCGCGACCGTACCGTCCTCGATCCACGCCACCGCAATCGCGCTCATCACCCCCGGCACATTCCAGGTGGTGGCCATGATGGTGCGCTCCAACGGCTTCACCCACGCCAGCGGCGCGGCAATAAAACCCACGCGCAAACCGGTGGCGACACTCTTGGACAGCCCGCCGACATACACCGTGCGCTCCGGCGCCAGGGTGGCCAACGGTGGCGGCGCGTCCTCGGCGAGAAACGCGTAGGCCGCGTCCTCGATGATCATCAGGTTGTGCTGCCGGGCGATGCTCACCAAGTGCTCGCGCTGCGCCAGGCTGAGCACCCAGCCGAGCGGATTGTGCAGGGTCGGCATGCAGTACACCGCGCGCACCGGGCGTTTACGGCACAGGCTGTGCAGCGCGTCCAGGTCCGGGCCACTGGCGCTGACCGGGATCGCCAGCATTTCCAGGTGCAGGGTCTCGGCCAATACCTTGAACCCTGAGTAGGTCAGTGCATCGACGGCGATCACATCCCCAGGCTTGAGCAGCGTCATCAGGGTCACCGCCAAGCCGTGCTGGGCACCGTTGACCACCAGCACTTGCGCGGCGTCCACCGTCAGCCCTCGGTTGAGCAGATGCCGCGCCACGGTGGCGCGCTCATGACCACGGCCGGCATGGGGCTGGTAACGCAACAAGGCTTCCAGGTCGCCCGACAGCGCCAGCTGGCGCAGCGCCGTGCGCAGCAGGTCGGCCTGGCCGGGCAATGACGGGTAATTGAAGCTGAGGTCGAGCATGCCCGCCGTGACCGTCATCTGCCCACTGCCCTGCCCCGGCGGCAGCGAGATTTCACGCACGAAAGTGCCGCGCCCGGTTTCCCCGCTGACCAGGCCCATGGCCTCAAGCTCGGTGTACACGCGGCTGGCGGTGACCAGCGCCAGGCCATGCTCGGCCGCCAGCTGCCGGTGCGTGGGCAGGCGCGTGCCGGGCGCCAGGCTGCCCGAGCGGATCGCCTCGGCGAAGGTGTCGACCAATGACTTGTAGCGGGCGCGTGGCATAGGCGATGTATCCATGACAATTTTTTGATTGTCTTAATCCTCGCTTCTAGGATGTCGACCACGCAACCCCTCTTTTCGAGCACACCTTAATGGAACGTACCCTCAGCACTCAGGACACCAGCAAAGCAGGCTGGATCAACGGCTTTATCGGCGTGGTGATCTTCAGCGGCTCGTTACCGGCCACGCGCCTGGCAGTGATGGAGTTCGACCCGGTGTTCCTGACCATGCTCCGCGCCGCCATCGCCGCCGTGGTGGGTGTGCTGATGCTGTGGCTGCTCAAGGAAAAACGCCCCGCGCGGCACCAGTGGGTGCCTTTGGTGATCGTCGCGCTGGGCGTGGTGATCGGCTTTCCGCTGCTCACGGCCTTGGCGCTGCAATACGTGACCTCGGCGCACTCCATCGTATTCATCGGTTTGCTACCGTTGGCCACCGCCGTGTTTGGCGTGCTGCGCGGCGGTGAACGCCCGCGCCCGGTGTTCTGGCTGTTTTCGCTGCTGGGCAGCGCGCTGGTGATGGGCTATGCCGTGGCCCAGGGCTTGAGCGCCGCGCCGCTGGGCGACCTGCTGATGCTGCTGGCGGTGCTGGTGTGCGGGCTGGGGTATGCCGAAGGCGCCAAGCTGTCGCGCAACCTCGGCGGCTGGCAGGTGATCTGCTGGGCGCTGGTGGTGGCGTTGCCAGTGGCGCTGCCGCTGAGCCTGATCCTCGCGCCACCGAGCTTCAGCAGCATCAGCCTGCCGACCTGGCTGAGCCTGGGTTATGTGTCGCTGTTCAGCATGTTGATCGGTTTTGTGTTCTGGTATCGCGGGCTGGCCCAGGGTGGCATCGCCGCCGTTGGCCAGTTGCAGCTGCTGCAACCGTTTTTCGGCCTGGCCCTGGCGGCGGGCTTGCTGCATGAGCACGTCAGCCTGGGCATGCTGCTGGTGACGGTCGCCGTGATCGGCTGCGTCGCCGGCGCGAAGCAGTTCGCGCGCTAGCGCTGCGGCGCGACCATCTTGAACTTGATGTTGATGTCATTGGACACCACGCTGTTGCCCGCCCACTCGCCCTCGCCGATCTTGAAGTCGCCGCGCTTGAGGATGAATTCACCGTCGAACACGCCGATGCCGCTTTGCTCCTTGAGCACCACGTCCACCTGCACCGGCCGCGTGGTGCCCTTGATCGTCAGGTTGCCGCTGATCGTGTAGCGGTTATCCCCCAGGGCGGTGACGCCAGTGGATTCATATACGCCGACCGGGTAGGTCGCGGTGTCGAACCAGGACGCGCGTTGCAGCTCGTCGTTGGCGTCGGGGCTGCCGGCATCGATGCTCGCCAGCTGGATTTTGAGCAGTGCGTGCCCAGCCTCGGGCTTTTGCGTATCAAAGTTCAGCGTGCCCTCAAAGTCACTGAAGGTGCCATACACCCGTTGCCCCAACTGCTTGTAGGTAAAGCTGATCTGGCTGGCGGTGCGGTTGACGTCGTTGTACTCCACCGCCTGCGCGCTGGCGCAAACACCAAGGAGGACAGCCAGGTAAATAAGAGGCTTCATGCAACGCTCCACAAGAGGACAGCACACAGGTACTGAGCTAACACCTTATCCCACGGTTTTATTCCCATGCGCGCCCTGCTCTGATAAACAGGATAGCCGCCCAAAATAATAAGGACGTTACATGCAAGCCCCTTCACTCCAGGACATCACCGCACCGCAAGGCATCTGCTACGGCTGCGGCGCCAGCAACCCCCATGGCCTGCACATCAAGAGCCGCTGGGATGCGGACGGCGTGCACGTAGTCGCCGAGCATCTGCCCGACGCCCAGTACAGCGGCTGGCCCGACCTGGTCTACGGTGGCCTGATCGCCATGCTGGTGGACTGCCATTCCAACTGGACCGCCATGGCATACCACTACCGCGCCGAACAACGCGAGCCCGGCAGCCTGCCACGTATCGACTGCGTCACCGGCAACCTGGGCGTCAAATTTATCAAGCCAACGCCCATGGGCGTCACCCTCACCCTGCGTGCCCGGGTCGAAGGCGAGGTAGGGCGCAAAAGCCGCGTGGTCTGCGAGGTGTACGCGGGCGAGGTGCTCACGGCCATCGGCGATTCGCTGTTCGTGCGCGTGGACACCGGCCAACTGGCCGCCGCCGCCCATGGCCGCGAGGGCTGAACCTGGTCTACATTGTCTGCCACCGCTAATCGAGGATTGCACCGATGACTCGTCTGACCGCGAAAGACTTCGCCCCCGAACTGCTGGAGCTTTACGACGGCTACGCCCACGGCAAGATCAACCGTCGCGAGTTTCTCGACCGTGCCGCGCTGTTCACCTTTGGCGGCCTGACCGCCTCGGCCCTGCTGGCGGCCATGAGTCCCAACTATGCGCTGGCCGAACAGGTGAAATTCACCGACCCGGACATCGTCGCCGACTACGTCACCTACCCCTCGCCCAAGGGCAACGGTACCGTGCGCGGCTACCTGGTGCGCCCAGCCAAGGCCGCCGGCAAATTGCCGGCCGTGGTGGTGGTGCACGAAAACCGAGGCCTCAACCCTTATATCGAAGACGTCGCCCGACGCTTGGCCAAGGCCGGTTTTATCGCCCTGGCGCCAGACGGCCTGACCTCGGTGGGCGGCTACCCCGGCAACGATGAAAAAGGCGTGGCGCTGCAACAGACCGTCGACCCGACCAAACTGATGAACGACTTTTTCGCCGCCATCGAATGGCTGATGCACCACGACAGCAGCACCGGCAAGGTGGGTATCACCGGCTTCTGCTATGGCGGCGGCGTGACCAATGCGGCGGCGGTGGCCTACCCGGAACTGGGCGCGGCGGTATCGTTTTACGGAAGGCAGCCGGAGGCCAAGGATGTGCCGCGTATCAAGGCACCGATCATGTTGCATTACGGCGAGCTGGATACGCGGATCAATGAGGGTTGGCCGGCGTATGAAAAGGCGCTGAAGGCCGCTGGCACGACGTACGAGGCATATATCTACAAGGGCGCCAACCACGGTTTCCATAATGACTCGACGCCGCGTTATGACGAGGCTGCAGCGAATCTGGCGTGGGAGCGCACCCTGGGCTGGTTCAAAAAATACCTGGCCTGAAGACAATCCAAAGGTGGGAGGGGGCAAGCCCCCTCCCACATTGGTTTTTCAACAGGTTGTGGATCAGTGTTCCAGGGCGTAGCGCCGGCAATGGTTGAGATAGCCTTGCTCATGGCTACCCACCAACTGCACCACGCTGGTCCATAGCCACGACGGTGCATCCAACTCCTTTGAGCGATTCTCCTGCAACACCGCCATCCAGTCCTTGCGCGCGGCGCGGTCCATCTGCCGGGCATGGGCGATACCGACGACGCGCGCCAGGTAGCCGGCAGCGTGCATGGCGTCGGTTTCACTCAACTCCTCCAGCTCCAGCTTCATGTCCTGGGGCAGCAGTTCACGGATAAAAAAACCGTGATCCAGAAACCGCGTCGCCAGCATGCGCTCACCCAAACCGGGTGACAGTTGGCGCGCGGCCTCCACCACTCGGCGGCCGTTGTCCCTGGGCATCTTCGCCCGCGCGGCACGCGGTGCGGCCGCGCCGACGGCTTCCTTGATGTCGATCAGGCAATATTCCTGATCATCCTTGTCGCCCACGCCGAGCAAAACCGCATAACGCAACAGCCCGAGGGAGCTGCAGCCCTTGACCCAATAGGCCGAGTCCAGCAGTTCAACCTTGGCGTCCTTGGGTCGGCCTTTGAGCGAGGTAACCAACTGGTGGATTTCATCCGACGCACAGAGGTTTTCCAGCGCGGTTTTTTCCGCCCGTGACAACGCCCAGAAATGCTTGCCCAGCGGGATGGTCGGCCGCACGTTGTCGATACGCTCGCGGGCCAGGTTCTTCCAGGTGCGCTCCACCGCGCTGCGCATCCCGGCCTTGACCTGGGACGGGCGCGGCGGCGTCGCATCGGGTTTGTCTTTGAAGGCTTGCTCGTAACCTACCATCATCTCTTCGAGCATGCGCGCAGTGGTTACCCCCGGCAGGTCCGAGCCGCGCGCGGCGGTGGCCAGGGACAGGGCCAGGCGCACCAGGTCGTGTGCCGGGTTGCCGATCACCGCCTGGTCCAGGTCGCGGATATGCATATCGATGCGGCCCTTGTTGTCCCCCGTGGGGCCGAGGTTGCCGGCGTGGCAATCGCCGCAGATCCAGATCGCCGGGCCGTGGGGCAAACGACGGCCGGGCAGGCTGTGCAGCCAGTCGTAGAATTGCACGGTACTGCCGCGTACATACGCGTGGGCCGAGCGCGCCATCTTCAGGTTTCGCAGTTGGGTCAGGTGAGGCATACGAGCGGAGGGGCGCGGTGTTTTCATGAAAGAACTCAGTGCAGGTGTTGCGGTAGAGCGTTGGCCATCGGCAAATGTTTCATTATGTTTCTGAAATATTCTTTTTGCCTTGGGCGTGTGAACTGCCTACATTTGCCCTCGCCCGCGCAGGCGCTTGGTTCGATCGATCATTTTCATGGAAGCATAAACATGTCCCAACATTTGCTGACTGGCGTGCGTTGTTTCACGGCGATCGCAGCCCTTCTCGCCGCCGGCAACTGCCTGGCCGCCAGCGATTTGCAGGCGGTGGTGGATGCCAGCGTCAAACCGCTGATGCAGCAGCAGGCCATTCCCGGCCTCGCCGTCGCGGTGATCCAGGACGGCAAGGTGAACTACTTCAACTACGGCGTCGCCGACCAGAGCACGCGCCAGCCGGTCAGCGAAAACACCTTGTTCGAAATCGGCTCGGTGAGCAAAACCTTCACCGCGACCCTCGCCGGTTATGCCGTGGCCACCAGCAAGCTCAAGCTCTCGGCACCGGCCAGCCAGTACCTGCCCGCACTGGCGGGCGGCAAGTTCGACCACATCAGCGTGCTCAACCTGGGCACCTACACCGCCGGCGGCCTGCCCCTGCAATTCCCCCCAGAGGCGGACAACTCTCAACGCATGATCGGCTACTTCCAGCACTGGAAACCCGACTTCGCCCCCGGCACCCAACGCCGGTATTCCAACCCCAGTCTGGGCCTGTTCGGCTACCTGGCAGCGCTGAGCCTGAACCAGCCGTTCGATGTGGCGATGGAAAAAACCCTGCTGCCGCTTTTGCAGCTCAAGCACACCTTCCTCAAGGTGCCCGCGAGCCAGATGCCCCTTTATGCCCAGGGCTACGGCAAGGACGGCAAACCGGTGCGCGTCGGCCCCGGCGCGCTGGACAGCGAGGCCTATGGCATCAAGACCAGCGCCAAGGACCTGCTGCACTACGTGGCCGTCAATATGAACCCGGCAGGCCGAGGCAAAGACATCCAGCGTGCAATCGCCATCACCCACACCGGGTATTACCGGGTCGACGGCATGACCCAGGGCCTGGGTTGGGAAATGCACCGCTACCCTATCCAGCTCAAGGCATTGATTGACGGCAACTCCACAGCCATGGCCATGGAGCCGCACAAGGTCGAATGGCTGACCCCACCGCAGGCGCCCCACGCTGACAGCCTGGTAAACAAGACCGGTTCCACCAACGGGTTTGGCGCGTATGTGGCGTATGTGCCGGGCAAGTCGATGGGCGTGGTGATCCTGGCGAACAAGAACTACCCGAATGCCGAACGGGTGAAAGTGGCGCATGCGATTTTGAGTGCGATGGATAACTAAGCCTGCGCAGAAAATCCATGTGGGAGGTGAAGCTGGATGAGCCATGGGCGATTCGCGAGCGCAGCATCCTGATGCGCGAGCTGGAGGCCCTGCCCGACACCCTTCGGGCGTTGATCGCGACCTTGATGCCGGAAAACGCCTAAGCTCAGCAGTCACCTTGCCAGAGGAGACTGCCCATGCAACTCGAAGGATCCTGCCATTGCGGCGCCGTGACGTTCAGCCTCACCAGCGCCCACCCCTACCCTTACCAGCGCTGTTATTGCTCGATCTGCCGCAAGACCCAGGGCGGCGGCGGCTATGCGATCAACCTGGCCGGCGACAGCAAGAGCTTGAAAGTGCACGGGCGCAAACAGATTTCGATCTACCACGCCAAGCTCAAGCCGACGGGAGCAAGCCGTGCGCATGCCAGCACTGCCGAGCGGCATTTTTGTTCGCAATGCGGCACCGCGCTGTGGCTGTTCAGCCCGGAATGGCCGGAGTTGATTCACCCGTTTGCTTCAGCGATTGACACGCCATTGCCGGTGCCGCCGGAGCATACGCACCTGATGCTGGGGTCGAAGGCGCCGTGGGTTGAGGTCAGCGTGCGCAAGGGTGACCTGCAGTTCGATGAATACCCGCAGGAGTCCATTGCCCAATGGCATGAGCGGCTGGGCCTTGGTCGTTAATGTAGGAGGGGGCTTGTTCCCGATGGCGGTGGATCAGCCAACTGATTAATTGACTGACACTCCCTCATCGGGGGCAAGCCCCCTCCCACAGGTGATCTGCGTTGGGTTCAGGAGGGCTATTCGGCATAGGCCCAGGTCATGCGGAACGATGCGCCGCCCCATTCCGAATCCAGCACTTGCACCTGCCCGCCGTGCCACTGCGACACGCGCTGCACCAGGGCCAGGCCTAGGCCGAAGCCGCCCGTGCGGCGATCGCGGCTGGCGTCCAGGCGCATGAACGGTTGGAAGATCTTCGCACGGCCATCCTCCGGCACGCCTGGGCCGTCGTCGCACACGCGCACTTCATAGCCCGTGCCGAATTTGACCAGCGACACCTCCACACGGCGCTCGGCATAGCGAATCGCATTGCGCAGCAGGTTGATCACCGCCCGCGCCATAAAGCGCGGCTCGATCTGGATAAAGTCCACCTCACAGGTGCGCAACGACAGTTGGATGCCGGCCGCTTCTGCTTCCAGCGCCACACTACCTATCACGCTGTCGAGCCAGCTATGGGCCTCGATGCGCTCACGCGTGACCTGTGTGGCGCCGCGCTCGAGGCTGGCGTAGGTGAGCAGCTCGGAGACCATTTCTTCCAGTTCGCCAAGGTCGGCGTACATGTCGGCGATCAATTCACCGCGCTGGTGCGGGTCGGTTTGTTGCTTGAGCTGGTCAAGCTCGAACGACAAGCGCGCAATCGGCGTGCGCAGTTCGTGGGACACGGCGTTGGTGAGTTCGCGCTGGTTGGCGATCAGGCTTTCGATGCGCTCGGCCATCTGGTTGAAGTGCCCGGCCAGCTCGCGCACGGTGGAGCGGCGTGGCAACAGGATGCGCGAGCTGAGGTCGTTGTCACCAAAACGCTGTGCGGCCAGGCGGATATGCTCGAGGTCGCGCCAGTGCGGGCGCACCCAGAAATACAGCACGATCGCCAGGCTCAGGCCCAGCAGGCTGTAGGCCCACAGGTACAGCCATTTCGGCTCTTCCGGCAGTTTGATTTCAAGCAGTTGCGGGCCGCTGTCGATGTTGGCGATGAACTCCATGAAATCGCCACGCACCACCAAGTGCCCGACTGCCAGCAATTGTTGCTCGCGCGGGCTCAATCCCAGGCGTTCACGCTCCACCAGTTCGAGGCGCAAGCCGTAATGCGGCTGCAACGCCTGCAGGCGTGCCGTGCGCGCGTCACCCAGCAACGGGCGCAGTTGCTCCACCAATGCATAGGCGGGGCCACGCATCGCTTCGCGGTTGTAGGTTTCGTTGGCTTCGGGGAGCAACTCATCGAAGGTGTAGGTGACCAGCCAGATCGCCCCCGCCAGGCCCAGCGCCAGGATGATATACAAGCGCATGTATAGCCGCAGCATCTAGGCCTCCCACGCAAACGGATTGAACAGATAGCCCTTGCCCCAGACGGTCTTGATGCACACCGGCTCCCGCGGGTTGTCGTTGAGTTTGCCGCGCAACTTGCTGATGTACACGTCGACACTGCGGTTCAGGCCGTCGAACGCGATGCCGCGCATCCGGTTGAGGATATCGTCGCGAGAGAGGATCTTGCCGGCGTGGGTGGCCAGCAACCACAGCAGTTCGAATTCCATGGTGGTGAGGTCGATCGGCTCCTCCCCCAGGCTGACCACTCGGCAACTGCGGTCAATGACCAGCCGGCCGAATTCGATGGAACCGCGCACGCTCGGCTCCGGTGCCTGGCGCCGTTGCAAGGCACGCAGGCGAGCCAGCAGCACCGGCGGCTTGATGGGTTTGATCACATAGTCGTCGGCGCCGGATTCCAGGCCGAGGATATGGTCCAGGTCATCCTCCTTGGCAGTGAGGATCACAATCGGGGTATCGGACACGGAGCGAATCTCGCGACACACCTGCAGCCCGCTCTGGCCGGGCAGCATCAGGTCGAGTACGACGATTTTAGGCTTGAACGCCAGAAACGCCGCCAAGGCTTCATCGCCTCGGTGCACCACGCGTGGCTCGAAACCGTGCTGCGCTAGAAAATGCGCGATCAGCCCTGCCAGCTTCTCGTCGTCCTCGACGAGCAGGACCTTACCCTGACCCAGGTTTTCCATAAGTTCTCAATGTGCAGACACGGATTGAAGAGCGCGCATTATAGGTGGCAAGCTGGGCAACTCACGCAATCGGCCTGCACCGTCGACCAAGCTTCATGTTTTTAAGAGTTTTTAACAAATAGCCTGCAATCCTTAACGCCTTTACAGGGAGTGGTATGCGCAAGGAATACCTGGCGTTCTTCGTTTCGTTGTTTCTGTCGCGGCTGGCGGACCAGATTCTGCTGTTTCTGGTGCCATTGATCGTGTTCCAGGCCACCCAAAGTGTGGCCTGGGCCGGGCTGGCTTTTTTTGTCGAGTCGCTGCCGCGTTTTCTCGCGTTCCCGGTGTGCGGCGCCTTGTGCGACAAGTTCTCGCCGGTGCGCATCCTGCATATCAGCCAGGTGTATCGGGCGCTGGCCTGTGTGGTCGCGGTGGCGTTGTATGGGGTATTCGATGGCATCTACTGGCTGGTGGGCCTGTCGGCGCTGTGCGGGGTGCTGACCACCCAAGGGGTCATGGCGCGCGAAGTGTTGATGCCGCATATCTTCGCGCAGTACAGCTATGCCAAGACACTGTCGTACTCGCAGATCGCCGATCAATCCGGCCTGGTGCTGGGGCCGCTGGTCACCGCACTGATGCTGGAGGCAGGAGCCTGGCATTGGGTGGTGCTGGGGGTTGCCGTTCTGTTCGGGCTGGCGGACCTGGCGATGCGCGCCTGGCAACGCAACACCACGGTGGCGTGGGAAAGCCACGCACAGCACCGGGATATCTGGGTGCAACCGCTGCGCATCGCCTTCGGGCATATCCGCGAGCTGGCGGGGCTCAAACGCCTGATTGCGCTGACGGTGGGCGTGAACCTGATCATCGGCGTGACCCTGGCCACCTCCGCCGCCATGGTCACTGGCCAATTTGCCGCCGGCAAGGATGCCTACGCGCTGTTGCAATCCGCAGGCGCGCTGGTGACTATCGCGATTCTGTTTTACCTGGCGCGCGCGACCTTGCCGCTGAAAATCCTCGGCGCCGTGTCCTACGGGCTGATCGCCATCGGCGCGTTGATCACAGCGCTGAGCCCGAACCTGTGGGCGTATTCAGTGGGTTTCCTGCTGGTGATTGGCTTCGACAAGATGTACAGCGTGTATATGCGCAGCGTCCGGCAAAAGGTTATCCCGGTGCAGGACTTCGGCAAGACGGTGGGCGTGATCACTTTGCTCAACAACCTGCCCCAACCCTTGGCAGGTCTGGTGGTTGCGCTAGTGGCTGCGCCCCTGGGCACGCAAACGGTGATCCTGCTGCTGACCGGGATCACCGCACTGCTCGGCGTGGCCGTTGCCTCAGGCTGGCACGCCACTGTGAAAGCGGAACTCGATGTCGGGTGATTCGATCAGTTCCTGCTCGGCCGCCCTCACCCGCTCGATCACCTGGGCGATGTCCTTGGCATCGCCGTACTGGTAAGCCAGTTTCAGGTAACCCTGGAAGTGCCGCGCCTCGCTTTTCAGCAGGCCGAAGTAGAACTTGCCGAGTTCTTCGTCCAA
>Ga0308159_1000917_pt1 | contig 51656 bp, 45 predicted proteins | sample PhyCR1_FD_201040 | JGI IMG/M metagenome (GOLD analysis project Ga0308159, IMG submission 201040) | Phyllosphere microbial communities from UC Gill Tract Community Farm, Albany, California, United States - DLSLC.R1 | ecosystem: Host-associated > Plants > Phyllosphere > Unclassified | place: USA...
GTTGGTATGTTCTTTTCATGACTGTATATTATCTTATTAATTTCAAAATTAAGAGGTGCAAATATAAAGTGATTTCTCTACAAATGCAAGAGTGTTTACTTTTTATTTTTTTTTAGTATGCAAATATAATAATTCTGCTTAAAATCAGGAATAATCTATGCGATTTCTCCTTTTAAAACAAATCCGGCTAAGGTTTGAGATACAGATTTGCGTCCTTATCAATAGTTGAGCAGCGTAAATACTGATGAGATCTTCATAAGCCTAATGCTGTTTTTAGTTTGAGGTAACCGGTTTTACTTACCGGCAACCAGATATCTGATTTTAATAAAACCACGTAGCTATCCTTTTCTTTCAATTCAATCTTGGTTACCTGGGCCAGATTGATAATATAAGAACGGTGGATCCGGATAAACTGAGTTGAATCTAAAGTCTGTTCAAAATAGACCATCGTTTTATTTTTATGGAAAATACCATCTACCGTATTTAACTTTACATAGTCATCATCAGCCTCGAGGTAGTTGATATCTGCTGTTGGAATAATCTTTATTACACCATCTTTTTTTACCACTACCCTATTGTTCTGCGCCGGACTTAATGCCGCTGCATCCAATACCGCTTCTGTGTTGCCCTGCGGATTTAATCTTCCGGAGAGTTTTTTAATTGCGGCATCGAATCTTGGTTTATCAATGGGTTTTAACAGATAATCTACAGCGTTTACTTCAAAAGCCTTAATGGCGTATTCATCAAAAGCAGTTGTAAAAATCACAGCAGGCTTATCATCCACCAGCTCCAGCATTTCAAAGCCACTTATTTTAGGCATTTGAATGTCGAGAAAAATAAGGTCGGGTTTGTGTAGCGTAATGGCTTTCAATCCCTCAAAACCATCACAACACTCGGCAACAACTTCTATTTCAGGATGATCGCTTAGGTAAAATCTAACAATATCTCTGGCTAAAGGTTCGTCATCAATGAGAATCGTTCTGATCATTTTTTTGTGGGATTTTTAAGGTCGTAATATATAAATTATTTGCCTCAATTTCTGTTTGTAACAAGTGTGGATTCGCAAACAAAAGGTAAAGCCTTCGTTTTATTGCACCTAACCCGAAACCTGTTCCGCCAGCCGCTTTCATTTCCGGATCAAAAGGATTTTCTACCCTTAATAACAGCAGATTATGCGCATAGGTAACATCAACTTTGATGGTAATGCCTGCAGAGGTATTATAAAGGCCAAATTTTATGGCGTTTTCTACTATTGGCTGCAGTAAAGTACCAGGCAGGCAGAGCTTAAGCGTTTCTTCTGCCACATTTACCTCAATATTTAACCTGTGGCTGAATCGAACTTTCTCAATATCCAGATAAAGCTGAATATATTCCATTTCTTCTTCCACCGTAACCCATAATTCATCGTCCCGCTTTAGCGTTCCCCGTAAAAACGAAGCCAATTTGGTAATCATTACACCGGCTTCTTTCGGATTAATCATAGTCAGTGCAAACACAGAATTCAAACTATTAAAGAGAAAATGTGGCTGTAGCTGGTGCCTTAATTTATTTAATTCTGCTTCTTTAGCTAAACCCTTTGCAGCAGAAAGTCGTTCGTGCGTTTCAGTTTGTTCTTCTAACCTATACCATAATATATTCGCCAGTGCACACCAGCCCAGGCACATAAAAGAAATGAGCCCTCGAAATGCAAAAGAGAAGTTATAAAAATCCTGATATTCCTTAAAATCAGCAAAAACGTAAAGCATCACGTATTTAGCCATGTAAATAATTACAAATGTTAAGGCGAGGGTAACGATGAGCACATATAAAATTCTTTCGTTCTTCGGCTGATAATACCCCAGCATATTACTGATGCCTATACATGCCGCAGCTAGCAACACATTATTTACAAGACTATCCGTGAAGGCGATTATCCAGGAAAAATTAATGACGAAATGCAACCCTATGGCGCACAGTATTATCCATGCTACAGCAAAGCTAAGCGAGATCCTTTGTATCTGAGGGATAGATAGTGGTCTAGTTGTCAAGGTGGTTTAGTTTAGATATAATTTGATTTGGTTCAATTGGCACTAAATACAGGTTAACTTATTCCTGTTAACCTGTATACTATTTTAAAATTTATATGCTGATTTCTCTGGCAATGCTTTTATAAATGGATCAACTTTACTTAAAAGCTTTTAATTTCAATCCCGCCAAACATTGCAGTCCCCTCTAAAATTAAAGTTTTCTGAATTTCTCCTGGAGTAAGGTGCGATCGTTTATCTTCTACACTTCCAAATATTGCGGTAACGTTTGATTTTATAGCCCAGTGATGTGGGACAATGAGCTTAATACCCCCGAAAACGGCAGTTACATCCAGACTCGCCGTTTCAGTGAAATCAGCCTGCGTCATAATGATATCTGCACCACCAAATACAGCCGAAATATCTCCACCTTTAAAATTTTTAGAATAGACGGTTTGCGTATTGCCACCGAAAACAGCTACAACATCAATGATATCGTTATCAAAAGCGCCCTTATCAGCTGCTTTAAATTCAATTCCATCAGCAGTGGTTGCCTGTTGATCCTTAAATCGATCTCTCATTTTTTTCTTCATTTTGATGCCAGTGCTCCCATTCGACCTAATAATCAAAAAGCCACCCAAAATAACCAGTCCGACTCCCAGTGCATATTTTGATAAGTCGAAATCGAAACCCATCCGGTCTATAGTATTATAGCTTCCGATCAATACCAAAATCAGCCAACCTATACCTTTGAAATTACGGCGTACGCCGATAAAAATCCCCAATACGATGAGTAAGCTCCAGAAGCTGAAGATCCAGTTGGGAATATCAAGCCCCAGATTATTTAATAAAAAAGCGAGTCCGATGATGACGATCACCAAACCACCCAAAGCCTTACCCGAGTTTTTGATTTGATTATTGTCGTTATGATTGATATTATCCATGTGTTACAGTATTTTAATAAGTAAAGATGTTTACAAATTATAGGCTTAAATAGGTGTTCTCTACAGAAAAAGGCAAAACAGCGGTGAACAGCTGAATTTTGTCGGTGAAAAATATTTCCTAATTTAAGGCCATGAAATATTTACTGCTGGCAATAGCGATAATTGTAGCCATTGGCGTGAAAGCCCAGAACACTTTTAATCAATACAAAATTTACGATGTTAAAAAACAGAAGGAGATCTCTATTGATAACATTATTGCTGATATGAAAGATGCAGATGTGCTGTTTTTTGGCGAAGAACATAACGACTCCATCGGTCACGCCCTTGAAGCAGAAATTTTTCAAAAACTTAATCAGGCTTATCCTCAACACATAGCACTCAGTATGGAAATGTTTCATACCGATATTCAGCCAGTGGTAAATGAATATTTAGCAGATGTGATTTCAGAAAAGAATTTCATGAAAGAAGGCAGAGCCTGGGAGAACTATAATGACTATAGACCTTTGGTTCAATATGCGAAAACCAATAAACTCCAGGTAATTGCGGCAAATGCGGCTGCACGATACAGTAATGCTGTGACTAAAAATGGTTTAAACACGCTGAAGAACTTTCCAAAAGCATCATTAAGTTTTTTACCGCCGTTGCCAATTGACACAGCCACGGGCAGGTATCATGAAAAATTTACTGGTTTACTGGGCGGCCATGGCATGGGAACACTGAAAGTTTATCAAACGCAAAATTTCTGGGATGCAACAATGGCCTGGTCTATTTCAAAATTTACACAGGCAAATAAAGGGATAAAAATCCTTCATTTGAACGGCAGGTTTCACAGCGATGAAAAGCTGGGGACACTAGCCAAACTTCAACAGTACTCACCAAAACTTAAAATCCTTAACATCTCAGCTTTCGCTGATGAAAGTTTTGAAAAACCAGATTGGATTAAATTTTCGAATCTTGGGGATTACATCATCATTACTGATCCAGCGGTTAAAGCAGGCAAATAACAGTACTCTTATTTATGCTTTCGCTTTTAGCAAATCTCTGATCTCTGCTAACAAAATTTCTTCTTTAGTAGGAACCGGCGGTGCGGCAGGTGCAACTGCTTCCTTTTTCTTTAAGTTGTTTACGGCTTTGATGATCATGAACAAAACCAGGGCAACAATGATAAAGGAAATTACCTGCGAAAGGAAATTACCGTACTTTATTGCTGTGCCAGCGATGGTGAGTTTGCTTAAATCTTCCAAACCTGCAGCTTTTAACGCCGGACCTAATACCGCTGGAGTAATAATATCTTCTACTAACGAGCTTACAATTTTCCCGAACGCAGCACCAATAATTACACCAACAGCTAAATCGAGAACATTTCCCTTAACTGCAAAATCTTTGAATTCTTTTACAAAGCCCATAAGTATGTTTAGTTTATTTAATCACTAAAGTAACAAACATTAAACTCAATACAAACGTTTAGCGATAATTAAATAAGCAAACGAAAGGCATTTGGAAGTAATTCCATAAAATATCTGAAGGATTTGTTTATTTTTGTCGCCATTCTAATATATAATATGCTAAAGCAACATCTACAACAAAAATTACTACAGAAGTTATCACCGCAACAAATCCAATTTATAAAATTGTTGCAAGTGCCAACTGTTGCTTTAGATACCAGAATTAAAGAAGAACTCGAAGAAAACCCTGCATTGGAAGATCCCAGTTTAATGACTCAGGAAGAGCCAAAGGGAGAATATGACGATCTGAACGATGGCCCCGAAGAATTTGAAGGTCCTAAGGAAGACAATAGCATGGACGAGTTTAATGTGGATGACTATTTGCAGGATGATAGCACCAACGATTACAGCACCAACTATAATAATGGTGATGATGATGAAGAAAAAAAAGAAACCCCTATTGCAATAGAAAGCACTTTTTTTGAAAGCTTGCAGGAGCAACTGGATTTAGTTCCGCTTTCAGATCAGGATTTTATTATAGGTAAGCAGATTATTGGAAGTTTGGATGATGATGGTTATTTACGTCGTCCGCTAGGTTCTATGATTGATGATCTGGCATTTTCTCAAAATGTAATGGTAGAGGAAGAAGATGTTTTGGAAATGTTGAAACTGATTCAAAGCTTTGATCCTCCGGGCATTGGCGCCAGAGATTTAAAAGAGTGTTTGCTCATTCAACTTAAAAGAAAAGATCCAAATAACCCGATTATCGTTAAGGCCATGAACGTGGTGGAGAACTATCTTGATGAATTTACCCGTAAACATTACGATAAACTCGAAAAAAGCCTTGGCCTGGATAGTGAAGAATTAAAAGAAGTTGTGAATGAGATCCTTCGTCTTAACCCTAAGCCAGGTGATGCCAACCAGGTAACCACCAAACAGATGCAGATTATTCCTGATTTTCACATCAGCAACAATGATGGCATCCTGATTTTAACTTTAAATTCAAAAAATGCACCTGAACTGAAGGTAAGCCGCTCTTACCAGGAAATGTTCGAGCATTATGATAAGGCATCTTCAAAAGACAAAAAACTTAAGGAAGCTGTTCAGTTTGTGAAGCAAAAGTTAGATTCAGCCAAATGGTTTATTGATGCCATTAAGCAAAGGCAACAAACATTGCTTAAAACCATGAATGCCATTATGCACTATCAGTACGAATACTTCTTAACTGCTGATGAACGCAAAATGCGCCCGATGATTCTTAAAGATATCGCCGATAAAATCGATATGGATATCTCTACTGTTTCCAGGGTGGCAAACTCTAAATACGTGCAAACGGAATTTGGTACTTATTTATTGAAATCATTCTTTTCTGAGGCCATTCAAACAGAAAACGGTGAAGAGGTATCCAATAAAGAAGTTAAAAAAATTCTCGAAGATTGTATCGGAAATGAAGATAAACGTAAGCCTTTAGCAGATGAAAAACTAACCGAAATTCTTAAAGAACGCGGTTATAATATTGCCAGAAGAACCGTTGCGAAATACCGTGAGCAAATGAACATTCCGGTGGCAAGGTTGCGGAAAGAATTGTAATTGGTTTTTTGGGGGTTTAGTTTTTTGGTTTTCTAGTTGTTTAGTTGTTTGGTATGACAAAGCCGACTAGCGATGTTCATTCACTAAACAACCAATCACCTACTCACCAACCACCCATTCCCCAACCAACTACACTACCACATTTTAATATAGGAAGGCACTTTATAAATATTGTTAAGCAGTATGCCTAAAACAATTTCGTGGCTGCCGTTGCTTACCTGGTTCAACTCAGAGGTAGTGAAATCATATGCGTAAGTCAGGTTAACCATTTTGCCAACATTAAAACCTGCTAACGCTGAGAAGGAATCGTTTTTCCTATAGCTTCCACCAAGCCAAACCTTATCTTTAAATGCTACTTTAATATTTAAATCTATTGAAGTAGGCGCAGGCTGAACGTATTTTATCATCACCGATGGAATTACGGCAATTTCAGTATCTACAAAGAACTTATAGCCTGCTGTCGCGAAAAAATGTGGAACCTCTTTCCCCTGACTGTATCGGTTATCTGCAGAAAAACTTAGCTTTTGCGGCAAGATTTGTTGAGCAGAAATACCAGCAAAAACCCTGGCACCGTAAAGCCATAGGCCAAGGCTTAAGTCAGGTTTTATTTGGTTAACCAAGGCTCTAGAAAGTGCAGGATCATATTGCGTATCAAAAGTTAATGCATTTACATCTAAAGAAATACTCGAAATACCCGCAGCAACCCCGGCAGATAAATTGAAATTATTGCTCAGCTGAATATGATAAGCGTAGGTAATATTGGCATCTATTCTTTTCAAAGGACCAGTCTTATCTAAAACAGCTGTAACCCCCATGCCGTGATGCGACGGTGAGGACATATAATTCTGCATATAATTGCGATCCATCGGGTTTCCGGTTTGCTCTGGAAAAGAAGTTAACGCATTGCTCCATAATTGTTGATTGCCTAAGGCCCAGTTTGCAGAAACAAAAGTTGTTTGCGGTGCATCTGCTATTCCCGCCCACTGCTTCCTGTAACCACCTTTGAAATCGATGTAATTTTCAATTCCGGAAAGTGCCGGATTTAATAAATATTGATTAAAAATATACTGTGTGTACTGTGGCTTTTGCTGGGAAAAAACCTGGATTGATAACAACAACAGGAACATGAGTAGACACTTTTTCAATTGATTTATCTGATTATAGTGAGCGGACCAGAAATTGTTTTTCTTCCATTCCGGGGGTTAATAACATAATAGTAAACACCAACAGGGAGCGGCTCATTATGAAAATTACCATCAAAAGGATTTTGATAGCCGTTGCTGGCGAAAACTTTATTTCCATTTCTGTTAAAAATTTCTACAGTTGCCCGGGGATAGCTTTCTATATATTTGATGTTCCAAACATCATTTACATTGTCGCCATTTGGTGTGAAGGAGTTGGGAGGTACGATAGCCTGCAGTACTTTAACCAATACTTTTGTGGTGGTTTTGCAACCACCTGGATTTGCGGTAACAGTTAAAGTATATTCGGTATCCTTATCTGGCTTAGCCACAGGAGTTAGCATATGATCATTACTTAAACCCTCTGCCGGGCTCCACTGATAAGTTAAGTTTTCCCCGTTCGCAACAGCAGGAAGTTTGATTTCTCCACCTGCCAAAACGAAAATGACAGATTCGGTAACTGCACGAGGAGACTCATTTACCAAAATGCTGCTGGTAACGGATGAGGAACAGCCATTATTTGCCATAAACGTATAAGTAATGTTGTGCAGCCCCACGCCTGCCTGTTTCGGGTTAAAAGTGCCGTTAACATTAAGCCCCGCTCCGTCACTTGAGTAAATGCCACCATCGCCGGCTATACCGGAGGTTTCGTGAAACTGATTGATAACAACATTCCCGTCATTCTCACATATAGGTGCAATCTCATCAACCAATAATACCGGAGCAGCTCTTAAAGTAATTGTTTTAGAAACTTCTTTAGAACACACTGTACCCGTGTAGGCAATCAGCTTGATGGTAATCACATGATCGACAGTTTTATCCAGACCATCGTAGTTTAGGATAACGTTGTCGGCTGTCGGGTTTTCAATCGTGATTTTACTGTCAGGCTCAAATAAGGAGTTTTTGTAAACTTCAATTTTTGTAATCTGACCACTAAAAGCAGTGGAAAGGTTATTGATCATTACATCAGTGCCGTTACAAAGATTATTTTCATTCTGAACAGCAAAATCTGCAGTTTTTACCTGCCCGTTTAAAGTGAAAGACTTTGTTGTTGAAACTTCACAACCATTCTGATTTCTGACCTTCAAAGTTACCTGGTAAACACCGGGAGTTGAGTATGAATGCGATCCATTTGAAGTGAAGGAAGTATTATTAGCAGAAGTATTGTCACCAAAATTCCATTCATAAGTTAACCCGTTGGCTGCATGATCCAGATTTATCGATTGATTAATAAAAGTAGCCACACGATCTTCAAAACATACTGCAGGCATGATAAAATCCGCGATAGGTAACGCATTAATCGTAATCGTTTCGACAGCAGATGTGGTTGAGCAACCAAGATCGGATGTTGTGGTTAGCTTTACTGAAAAACCTCCAATTGTGGGAAACCGATGAGTAAAGGGCATTTTTGATAAACGTACTTCCAGAGGTAAGCCATCACCAAAATCCCATTCCCATTTTACAATTTTCGATGATGCATTCAATGCAGTGCTTATGGTAGACTGATCGGTAAATAGAATATCGGTATTGATACAACTAACTGGGTGCGCCACCGCAAATCGGGTTACAGGTAAAGGATTTACACGAACCGTTTTTGTTGCAGCAATATCCGACCAACAACCATCGGCAGACTTCACCAATAGTTTAATGATATAGTCACCTTCTGCAGCATATGTATGCTTAGGATCTTTCTCATCTACGATGGCAGATCCGTCACCAAAATCCCATGCCCAATTAGAAATGACCAGCCCATTTGGATCCGCCTTACTGGTAAAGTCCAAATCACGGGTAACACAGGCTGCCATGGCATTAATCTCAAAATCAGCTATCGGCAGGTTGTAAACATTAAAAATATAGGTAAGATTCGGGTCTATAATCGTACAGGTAGCATTGGTAGGTGGATTTGCCTGTAAATCAATAGTGTGTGTTCCACTGACTGCATAAGCCAGTTCAAAAGGTGAATTATATACATACTGAAAATTGCCATCAGCCAGCGGCTTTTGTTCTAAAAGCTCCAAATGTGATACAGGCGTTGCTCCGTCCAGGCTCCATGCAATTGCGTTAGGTTGATATGGCAGTGTAATTTTAAACTTAGACAACACACCAACACAGCCGTTAGCACTTTCATTATTGTTGCTGGTATTTACCACCGTTAAAAAGTTATTAGCGGCCAGATTAGTTCCTGCTGAATAAGCATATGACTCAGTGGTGCCATACCCATAGGCAATGGCATTGAATCCTTCATCTGCAGTTAAGGATAAGCTATTGGCAGAAATCGGGATTTGCGCAAAAGAATACAGCTGATTCCCTGTTAAAGGTGTCCAGGTAACTGAAGGAGCAGTTCCATTAATTTTAAAGGAAGACGTTTTATTTGTTTTGATCAAAATATTTAGAAATTTCTGACTGATACGCTGTTTATCAGAAGAAAAAATGGTGATATTATTTACGATGAACTCAATAGGATTAAGTAATACCATATCCGGATCTCCAAATGCTGCTGCTCCGCCAGTGCTTGATGCACAGCCTACACTATACATATATTGACTCAGCATGATATTTTTATCAGCAGTAATAAATGCCGAACTGTTTAATCTCGCTGAGGAATAGAAATCCCCTGCATTCAATAACGTTCCTACCAAAACCCCATCCTGATAGATTTTCGTGTTTGGCTCTACTGCTATCGCCCGATACAGATAAGACTGCCCTGAAAAGGGAATTATACCGTATGATTTACCTAAACTTGATATAGGATAAAGTTGCTGATAGAGTGGGTCGGAACTTATTACTCGCGGGGAACAATCTGCAATACTGATATTAGACGAACCCGAAAAGGCTGCGAATCGGTTACATGATGAAGCTGATGAAGGATCTACGTAAACTGAGACGCCGGTTAAATCGCTTCCACCATCCGTATATTCATAAACATCTCCTGCATTCAGTTCAGGAAGATCTATTTCCGAACCATCTTTCTTTTTAAGCTTCAATTGTGTATGATCAGAAACGGCAACAATAGCCAAATAATTTTGACCTGGATTATTGGAATTGTCTGTGCTTTGTGTAAAATTTACCGAAAAGTATTTCTGTCCTAAAGCTATAAAGGGCAAAATTAATGATGCAGCTGAACGATTTCCGGCGTAAATATGCGCATAAGCAGAAACTTTTGGTTTTCCAGGAGTAACTACGATATGTATTCCCCTATTAATTAATTTGGTGTCTGTAACCTCTACGTAAGAAGCTGCACGGTCTATGGAAATTTCTACAGAAGTATTGGCAGGAATATTAACAGGGCCAGAATTAAAGATGCCGCAGGTAACCGTAACTTCAGTATCATACTTGGAAGTAACGAAAACATTTAAATTTGCAATTGCATCCCCACTTTGAACGTGCGTTGGAAAAACGGCCCAGAAATCTGTTCCTTCATTGGAGACATTTTGAGACCTGGCTAAAAAAGGAAGAGATAGCCATAAAATAAGAGCCAGCGTGAAACCCTTACTCATGCTTATAAAATAATTGAGAACCGCTGTACATTTGCTGGCTAAATAGAAATGCAATATACTATTTATCAGACGCAAAGGTGATCAGTTTACAAAATTTAATACATTAACTTTAAAGCTGATAAAGGGGCGAATTTAAGAAACCCTGGGATATTAAAACAGCACTATTCAGTCACTGGATTGATCAGACTGGTCGCCGCTGCCTACCTGATCGGAAAAATCTTTGGCACGTTCATCAGCTTCAGTATCGCCATGTTTTTGAGGTTCTAGATTTTCATCTAAACGATCATTCCAATCATTCAAACCCTCAGCAGGATTTTCTTCTGATTTTTTTATAAATGCTGATTTAGCTTCTTCCTGATCTTGTTTTTGATTTTCCATCGTGGCTTAATTTTAAAATAAACACGATGAAGAATGGAAAGTTTTACCGGAACCGTTATTTCTTGATCGGTTCGTCTTTTGCTTCTTTAAATTCCTTAACGCTTCTTCCTATTCCACGCATAAGTTCAGGAATCTTTTTTCCTCCAAAAATAAGTAAGATTACCACTCCAATTAAAATGATCTCTATAGCCGACATAAGTAATTTTTAAACAATATACGTTAAAATAAAAAGAAAACGTTTTCTAAATGCAATTAAGTTAATCTATACCGGAAGAACCTTTAAGGTTCTGTTTTTGATTTGGGGTAATTTACCATGACGAATATATTCATCAAAACCCCGCAATTGTTTAATCGATTTTATCGCTTCGTAGCCCTCATAATTTGTTCTTATTTTATTGAGTAACAGCGTATCTGTTTTAAACATATCGCCTTCAGTGAGCAATCCTTTACTGATGAATAATTTAATAAGTTCGGCCATTTTCCCGTTAGCATATAAATGCACGGGAAGCATAAATACTTCATTGATTAGTTTTTCAAATGCCTCATTGATCCAGGTGGCTTCAAGATCCTGATTAACGGCGATTTTACCATCGCTCAACACTACAGCATTCAAGAATTGTTTAGCCCGTTGCCTCGAAATTACCCCACCATGAATCCCGTCTCGTAAGGTATAATCCAAACGATCTGCACAAAGAAGTGGCATTGGCTGCTCCAAAATACTGAAAGTACCATAGAGGATCTCATCTACGCTGAAACCATATTTCATTAACACATCAGGAATTTGTGAGTTATAGATGATTTCTGCAAAAACCTTCTCATGATAATCTTCCTCCACATGATCAAATACATAATCACCCACATGCGAGAACGCGGTGTGTGAAACATCATGTAATAAACCTGCAATCTGCTCCAGAACTGTGCCACCTAACTTTTTAATCAGCATGGCAACGCCTATCATATGTTCTAAACGCGAATGGCAGATATCTGGATTAACTAAAAAAATTGCGCCACTCTGGTGAACGCCTGCTAAACGTTTCAAGGCATCCGTTTCCAGAAGCGCTGCAAACACTTCCGGAAATTCCGTTTTTCCATATAAAAAATCGTCAAGCTGAATCATAAAATTAAGTTTTAAATGAAGTTCACAATTATACTAATATTTTTAGCTATTCAATAAAAATAGATTTCCACAAAAGTAAGCTATTAACTAAATTAATTAGCTAAAAACCAACTTTCAAATATTTTGAAAGCATTTATTACAAATTAATGATTGACAATTATGGCTCTCCAAAAACAAGGGAATCATTAAAACGTTATAATTGTAAATAAACACGAATTATGGCAACTGCTCAGCAAATTAGACAAGCATACATCGACTATGTTTTAACCAATAATGAAAAGCCGAAAACGGTATATAGTTTCGTGAAAAAACTAAAAATTACGGAGGCCGATTTTTATCAGTTTCATGCTTCTTTCGAAAGTATAGAAAAAGCGATTTGGTTTGAGCTCACTTTCGATACCATTACTAAAATTAAGGAACAGGAAGTTTGGCTGCAATATACTTCCCGCGAAAAAATGCTTTCTTTCTTTTATAGTTACCTGGAAAATTTAAAGAACCAGCGCAGTTTTGTCATCTATAGTTTAAAGAATAATAGTGGAAAGTTTTCTACACCGGAAGTACTTTCCGGCGTTAAACCAATTTTCGAAAATTTTGCACAAGAAATTATCGATGATGGTTTAGAAACAGGTGAACTGGCAGAACGAAAGTTTTTAACCAAACGTTATAAAGATGCACTTTGGATTCAATTTGCATTCATTGTAAACTTCTGGATTAATGATGACAGTGATGGCTTCGAAAAAAGTGATGAGGCTATAGAAAAAGGTATTAATGTAACGTTTGATCTTTTCCAGCATTCGCCCATTGATAACCTGATTGATTATGGAAAGTTCTTATCAAGAAATGGAAAGTTTAAAGAGAAAATGGGGTTTTAATCATTGATGAAGACACAACAGAGTATTCCAACAACAAAAGTAGAGCGGTCAGCTAAATTTGTAAAAACAGGATTTCAGATCGGCGGAAATTATATAAAGCATTATTCTAAGAAATTGTTCAATCCCGGTATGGATCGCGATCAGTTAAACGAGGATAATGCAACAGATATTTATAAATCATTAAGTGAACTTAAAGGCAGTGCTTTGAAAATTGCGCAGATGTTGAGCATGGATAAAAACATCCTGCCAAAATCTTACGTAGATAAGTTTACGCAATCGCAATACAATGCACCTCCCCTTTCCGGGCCACTCATTGTACGTACATTTACCAAGAATTTTGGTAAAACGCCAGAACAGATTTACGATACCTTCAATCTTTCATCCAGTAATGCGGCATCTATCGGACAGGTGCATCAGGCTACGCTGAACGGTAAAAAGCTCGCGGTAAAAATCCAATATCCAGGTGTAGGAGATAGTATTTCATCAGATTTAAAACTGGTGAAACCTTTCGCGTTTCGTTTGCTGGGCATGTCAGAACGCGAACTTAACATCTATATCAAAGAGGTTGAAGAACGTTTACTGGAAGAAACGGATTATGAATTAGAAGTAAGAAGGTCGATCCAGTTTTCTGAAGACTGTAAAAACCTGGATCATGTGGTTTTCCCAAAATACTATCCGGAACTATCTGGAAAGCGTATAATTACCATGGATTGGCTGGATGGGTTACACTTAAAAGAATTTTTAAAAACCAATCCAAGTCAGGAGTTAAGAAATAAAATTGGCCAGGCACTATGGGATTTCTATAATTTCCAGCAACATGAATTAAGGGCTGTTCATGCCGATCCACATCCGGGAAACTTTATGATTACGCCGAACGAAGATTTAGGCGTGATAGATTTTGGCTGTATTAAAGAGCTACCAAACGATTTCTATTACCCATTTTTCTCCCTAATCTCTACGGATGTGATTAACGATAAGGCAAAAACGATTGATGCTTTCAGAAAGCTTGATATGATTCACCATGATGATACTGATGATCAGGTGGAATTTTATTATAAGGCTTATAGGGAAATGATTAGTCTCTTTGCTAAACCCTATATCAGCAAGGTTTTTGACTTTAGCAAAACTGAATTTTTCGAGCAGCTATATATTTATGGCGAGAAGATTTCAAAAATGCCTGAATTTAAGCAAGCCAGAGGTGTTAAACATTTTATTTATGTAAACCGTACTAATTTCGGCTTATATCAGATTTTGCATGAACTTAAGGCGATGGTAAATACAGATACCTATGAACCAACTTTAAACAGGTAATTAGCTGTTTTTCTTTACGACTTCTATCATGTGATCGATATCGAATGGTTTCTCAATATAATCATCTGCCTTGCACTCTTCGGCTTGCTGAGGCAATTTATTGGATGTAGAAGTCAGTACTGCAGACACATCTTCGGTTTCAGGATCAGATTTTAATTCTTTAATTACTTCTGATCCTCTCTTTTCACCTTTAATGTGATCATCCACAATCACTACGTCTGGCTCAATCTCATCTATCCGGTCTACAGGATCAGTTGTTAATGATGCCGTAACATCAAACCCCTCTTCCTCCAATACCTGGTCCATTATTTCCAGGATTTCTTTATTGTCCTGCACAAGCACAACCTTTTTCTTCATATAAATATTGAGCATATTATGGTTTAAAGATAAGAAAAAGAATAATTCATCAGGCAATTTCGAGAGATTTTACATTGCATCAAAAAAAGTTTTCTGATTTCGTCTTCAATTAAGGCCTGTTGGTCGAGAATTTCTTCTATGTGGTATAAAAGTACAGAAGTGCCTGCAACGTTTTTGATGTAGCTGCGTCTTATCTACAAAACAAAAACAAAATACCCTAAACGATTAAATAACAATTAATTAACATTTAATTATTAAATAAAAACATTATGAAAACTTCCATCAAAACCCTAATCGCAACTTCATTAACAGCAATCGTTTTATCTGTAGCTGTAAGTTCAACCACTGTTTCTGCATCAACAGTTACGCCGCTATCCATCTCAGCAGTTAAAGGCTTCAAAAAAATATCCATCGGTGGGAATGTTGAAGTTACTTTGATCCAAAGACCGGCAACAGGCGTGGCCTACACAGATGATAATGCAGGGACGGCCAAAATTATACAGGAGGGTGATATGCTCCGCGTAACCTCTACAAGCGAAACAACTGCCAAAGTAATCATTTATCTAGACAATATTTATAGAATTCAGGCAAACGGAAATGCAGTAGTTAAAACCGAAGGAAAATTAAATTCTCAATATCTTCAAATATTCTTAAAAGGAAATGCACATGCAGAAATTAATACAACTACAGAAGGTTTATATACAGTGATTGAAGATCAGGCTGACTTAAAATTAAGTGGCTCTACCGACAACCATACTTTGGTAATGGGCAAAGAGCAAAAATTAACCATGGATAAATTTGCAGCCTTAAAAACAAATATGAGTGCTGTTGAAATCAAAGCGGTAGAAAAAGAAATTGCATCAAATAACTAATCATTAAAACACACAAATGAATAAGGCTTTCTGATGATCAGAACGCCTTTTGTTTTTTACGCCATTTTGAAACTTCAGGATTTCTTCAGAATCAACAGCTATCTTGCGTAAACTAATCAATATAAATGATCAACATACGCAAGAGCAGGTATTCCATCCTGTTTGGATTTATCGCCTATTTCCTGTTATTTTCCTTCATCATTCGTACCATTCTTCTTATTGCCTCGGCGCAACATGCAGATTTTAGCGCCTTTGAAATTCTAAAATGTTATTCGGTAGGTCTCTTTTTTGATTTAGGAACAGCTTTGATCATCACTTCATTTTACGCGCTGTATCTACTCATCATTCCCAATTGGCTATACCAGAAAAGATGGAACCAGGGTTTGACCATTGCAGCCTTCCTCCTCTTTGTACTCCTTACGCTATTTTCGTTCTTTGCCGAAATTACCTTCTGGCAGGAGTTCGAAAGCCGATTCAATTTCATCGCCGTAGATTACCTCATTTATACTTACGAGGTAATTCACAACATTAATGAATCTTACCCCCTTCCCTATCTAATTTCCGGCATTTTACTCCTCTCATTTGCGATAACATATATCTTTTACAGCCTTAAAATATTCAAATTAAACTCTGAAGACGAAACACTTCCTAAAAACCGCTTAATCATATCCTGCGCTTTAATCATTGCAGCAATTTCATTTTCTTTCTTTATTAAAAACAGCAGTGCAGAGCATGGCAATAATCGGTATGTGAATGAACTGAGTAAAGCCGGCATTTACTCTTTCTTTGCTGCATTTAAAAATAATGAGCTCAACTATCACGAGTTTTATAAGCTAATTGATACAAAAAAAGCATTTGCAATCGTTAGAAATCAACTCCGTCAGAAAGATGTATCGTTTAAAAACGGTTCAACAATTTTACGCGATATAAAGGGAAACCAATCCAGCTACCAGCCTAATGTAATTCTGATTACGGTAGAAAGTTTAAGTGCAGAATTTCTGGCGCATTATGGGAATACCGAACACCTTACACCACGACTGGATTCTATTGCCGACCATAGCATCTTTTTTAGTAATATGTATGCAACGGGTACAAGAACCGTTCGCGGAATGGAAGCTTTGAGTTTATCTATTCCGCCTACGCCGGGCAGCAGCATTGTAAGGCGCACAGATAATGAAAATTTATTTACAACCGGCCATGTTTTTAAAGCAAAAGGCTATACGAATACTTTCTTTTATGGTGGTGATGGTTATTTTGACAACATGAACCACTTTTTTGGTACGAATAGTTACAATATTGTAGACAGAGGCCGCAAACTTCTCAACGAAAGCTACAATGGAAGCAGGACTTTAATTGCAGATCAGCAGGTAACATTTGAAAATGCATGGGGCATTTGCGATGAGGATATTTTTAAGGTTGCATTAAAGGATGCTGATGAAAAATACAAGCAGCACCAACGCTTTAACGATTTTATAATGACCACCTCCAATCACCGGCCTTATTCCTTTCCGGCAAATAAGATCAAACTTCCATCGGGAACGAGAGCAGGTGCGGTAAGGTATACCGATTATGCCATCGGAAAATTTGTAGATGAACTAAAAGCTAAACCTTATTATGCCAATACCGTTGTTATTATTGTGGCAGACCATTGCGCCAGCAGCGCCGGAAAGAATGAAATTGATATTTCGAAGTATCAGATTCCCTGCATGATTTTAAATTTAAGAAATCAGCCAAAGATGAATATCGCTAAAATGACTTCGCAGATTGATCTTTTTCCCACACTATGGTCGTTATTAGGCTGGAACTATAGCAGTGAATTTTACGGACAAAATGTACTGGATAATACCTATAAACCAAGGGTATTCTTGGGCACTTATCAAAAGCTTGCCTACCTCAAAGGAGATAGTTTACTGTTGTTGAGTCCGCACAAGAAGGTGGATACCTATTTATACAATAAAGCTAAAAACGAGCAGAAACCATTTAGCCTTCCAAAACGATTAATAGACGAAGGCATAGCCAATTATCAGACTGCGTTTGATTTATTTAAAGATGGAAAATTAAGGCTTTAGTAAAATGATCAACCTCATAGGTCTGAACGCCTGCGAGGTTGATCAGAAGCAATTAGTTTTGCATCATGGAAGCAATTTCTTTCTCTATTGATTCGAGTTCTTTAGGCTTCAGTTTCTTCGCAGTTTCCTTTTTATTCTCGGTATACTTTACCCCTACACGCAAGGCTTTTAATCCGGAAACACCTTGCAGTTCATCTAACTCAAGTTGTTCCAAATCATCATTAAAATAGCCCTGAACCTGCATGTATTTTACATATTCCAGATATTCCTTTGCCTCATCCGGATTAAAATAAACCATGGCCACTTTATGTGGCTGTGTCAGCCGCTCATTTTTACCCTTAACCAGAACTTTATCAATTCGTTTTTTCACCACTTCGTAACGGATGTTATACGCACCTTCCACATCGAACCTTCTTTCATCATTTCTGAAACTGATGTCGATGGCGTTTGAGTGAATAAAAATCAGCTGTGTGGTTTCTAAAGGCCGGGGCATTTCACCAATTAATCCTTTAGATAACCTTGCAATTTCTACCATAGAAGTTAATTGCCACAAGCGAATATTTTTCAGATACAGTAAATCAAATGGTTTTTCCGGCGAAATGGCCTGACCAATATAAATATCATACTCTACCCCGTCAGTTCTAAATTTAGCAAAGTAACACGGATAAGAAGCCTGGAGGTTAGCCTGTGACTTCTCCAGAAACTGACTCACCTCTGTATTAATCATTTGCATAGAAATTTCCAGTTGCCTGCGGTTGGCAAAAGCGCCACCTGTTTCAGGAACAATTACCTGGAAATATTCGTCAACAATTTCTGCAGTTTGCGGATAGTTGGCTTTTATAATGGAAAGAAACGGATAAACTTCTGCCGTTAAAAACTCAGTCAGCTGGTTTTCTTCATTTGAAGAAGCCAGGCTACCAATTCTTTTTGTCCAGTCTTTACAGTTGAACAAAATTTTATCTGTAATCTCGAGGGAAACTATTTTTTTGATTGCCTTAAGTGCCTGTGTCAAACTATTCAGCAGCACGGTTAAATCATCTTTTAAGGCTTTATTCCGTTCAATGGTAGAGTTACGAATATCAATGGCTCCAAATAATGGATACATATGTTTAAACGTAACCGTTTCTATTTCGCTAATCTTATTCTTACCGTTATTTTTCTGCAGGAACCGCCAGACGGCTTCATTAAATTTCCATTGCACAGAAGGCTGCAAAGCTGTAAATTTATCCATCAACACTTCATCCATCTTTGCATCAAAATCTTCGATATTGTATTGGAAAAGCTGACCAATTAATGGCATCGCCGGGCGCAATCTTGATAACAATTTATCATCAATTACAATTTCCTGTTCGGAATAAACCTCCAACACTCCAGCCAATTGCGTATTGTAATAAACCGGCAACACCGAGTAAGAACAAACTCCAGCCTCTTTTAATACCCTTAAGAACGGATCCTTTAAAATCTGATCTTCATTAATCGCAGAGACAAAAATGGCCCTTGGATTCTCCTTGTATTTATCAACCAGAGAGTAAAACACTTCTTCTTCGAGATAGGAAGCTTTAGCAGAATTAATCAGTTTACTCTGCGTAAATTCCTTGTGATCAAAAACCAGTTTATTGTTTACCGTAAGAAAGGGCATTAAGCCAAACTCAAGGTCACCATTTCCACTTAAGCTCTTTAAAGCCTGAATGACATGCGCATATGCTTCAGTTTGATAGTTGTGATTAACCAACGCGTCACGAATGCCATCAATCGAATGCTGTAAGGTTACATCAGTGATCGAAATAATACTAAATCCCTCGAAAATAAAATTATTTAGCGGGATATGATCACATAAATACTCCAACTCACTATCATCCTGAAATGCTTGTCCAAGCTCTTCGAAATTAAGTTCCGGCAGCGAGTCTTTATATTTTATATCAACAAATTTGGTATCGGTTTGAATATTATAATATTGCGTTAGCTTCGTTTCTTCGTTAATGTGACCATAAATGATTTCATTTTTAAGCACAGAAGTGAAGTTATAAAAGCGATTCAGAATGATGTTGTAAACAAATTTAAGTTGCTTCTTCTCAACCGGATCGGTGTCTTTCGAAACCTTATTTTTAGGATCGTGATCTTTAAAAAATTTATAAAACGCATTCGTACTGAAGAAAATTTCATCCGGGATTGGGGTACTCAAGGCCCAGAAAAAATCATCTTCATTATCCATTAAAGGGGTAAGAATGGTGAAAATTAATTCTAAGGTATCTTTGTATTTCACTAATTCCTTCGCACTTATGCTGCTCAAAAGCACATCATCTTTCTGGATCTTTTCCAGTAAAAATCTATAAAATTCAGACTTCACAGATTTCTCTGTCTTCAGCCTTTGCTTTAAATACTCCACGAGGGGACGAAAAGACAGATATGATTCTACCTGTGCATTTACACATTCGTTTTTATGTATTTGTATTACATTGGTATTCATATTGGATTCCTTTCTGTGGTGTAATTTGCTGCTATCTTGTTCAGTACAAAGATATTAACAGGTTCCCTATAAGTAGGTCTTTAAAACGTAATACTTAGATTACGATACGTTATTAAGTTACGCAAATTTAGTACCTAAAGTTTAAAGAAATGTATGGATACCAGCCATCCGAAGAGTGGCCAGCCACTAATCGTACAACTGTGAGTGATGCCGGAGCAAAATAAACGCCTCCGCCAACGCCATGATGCCATGTATTGGAAACTTCATTCCGTTTCCAAACCCTTCCAACATCATAAAAACCCAATAAGCCAATTTGTCCGGGCAATACATAACTTACCAGGTCACCTAATTTGGCCCTTAATTCCAGGTTATTGTAAAGCGCATGTTCTCCGGCAAACCGAAACTGCCGATAACCCAGCAAATTTCCCTGACCACCTAAAAACATAGACTGGTAGAAAGCTGGTTTTCCTACGGTTACTCCACCACCGAAGCGATCTGCCAGAATGAAGTTCTTTCTGCCATCGAGATTTTTATACAAGGCGATGCTTGCCAGAAACTGGCCATAGGAATTCGAATATTTGTTAACACCTTTATAGCCTAATAATTTAAAATCAACAAAACTTCCAAGTGTTGGAAGTAAATCGTTATCACGGGTGTTGTTAGTGAAATTGATAATTGCACCGGCGAACATCTTCTCATTACGAACCGTTAAGCTATCTGCAGAACGCAACTGACCTGAGTTCAGAATAAATCGCCCTTCGTTATCTTCTTTATTAAATTTATAGTATTGATAAGATGGACCGATTGACAATGTAGACTTTGGCCTGCGCCACCTGATGGCTGCATCTACCTGATACAAATTAAACCTTGCCCTGTAATACCTGATCTCATCTCCATGTTCGTCAAACCTGGTATCGTTTCCTAAGCCAAAAAAGTTCTGGGTATTGTTGGGTGCATTCGCATCTGCTTTTAGAATAAAATCGCCTTTTCCAAAAGCCTTTAACCATTCGCCCTTATAGTTGAAACGAAATGCCCGGGTAGAAAAAGAGTGCAAAAATGAAAAAGTTTGCGAATTACCCCAGGGTTGCCTCCTGAAACCCGGGTTGGTTTGCTTGTAAATTAATCCCAATAAAACGCCATCATCGTTATTAAAACCCGCGTTTAAATTATACGATCTCCTTACGTACATATCTTTATGGATATGGGTAAAGTTTGAGGTATCATTAGAAATGATTTTCCTTATCTTATTTTCATCTGCTCCGGTGTAGGTAGCGTGATCCGTTCTGCCATACAACTTTACGGTTGCGTTGCTATTTTCAAAATTATAGTATTTGCTTCCTTTACCGCCAATAATTCTGATCTTAATCGCTGCGTTTTTGTTATCCAGAATTAAGCTGTCGTTTCCATTGTGCAGGTAAAAACGAAGTTCTTTGGTTACTTTTGGGTCGAACTCGCGATTAAACAATTCGTCTTTAACATTCCCTTCTTTAGATATTTTATTAATCTTCACCTGCAGCCCATTATTTTTGGTATCGCTGATTTTGATGAGTTCATTTTTGTTGGTTACTTCTATATCCACAATGCGGTTAAAGAAATGGTAATAATCATTCATCAGTTTGGGCAGGTTGGCAATCCGCTCCCGAAGCGTTTTTAAAAATTCATCGTGATGTAATGAATAGCTAGGCTCAGGAAGTTTGCGAAGGGCCCTTTCGAAAACCTCATCACTATAATTTGCACAAAAATCTTTCACGATCTGATTAAACTCTTCCTCTTCTATATTCGCGGTCCAGCGGCTGCTGATCTCTCTCCCTTCCCATAAAAACCAGTTGATATTTTTTAACGGCCGTTCATATCCCTGCATCATCGGAAGCAGCGATGATGATTGTGTAAACCGCTGCAGGAAACCGTCGGATCTGAAAAAAACCTGATCCCGGTCTCTTGGAACCGGGGTATATAGCGAACCGTCTTTCGTTTTTGTTTCTTTCCAACGCCACTGATCTTCGTGCCTGTCCCAGTCGCCTAAAAGTACATCTAATGCCCTTGCCTTTACCCACGCAGGGCCATCCAGCTTGTTATCATTATCGTCATTCAGCTTTTTATCCATTTTCGGAGAACTGTCTGATTCACCAACCGGCTCTCTTTCTTCGAATAAACACAAAGTATTGGCAAAAGCAGATTCATATTCTCCTAAACCATCATCCGGAGAAACCCAACCAATAATCGGACTGGTGTGAGGAATCTTAGCCGCTTTTGCAAGTTCCGGAACAACTAATGCAGAGAATGGATGCTGTGCAGACATGTTATCTTTAATAACGTCTTTTGCAAAAGTATTCCGTAAGGCTTCCGGCAATAAAACCTCCGGATATTTCTCTATACTTCTAAGTACATATTCTTTACCGTCCTTATCTTCTAATCTCAGAGAGCGGGACTGGTTACCGCCACCACGTTGGGTTGCTTTTAAGCCGCCCATCATTTTAGAGACATGCAAAACCGGCACTTTGGTTCTTTCGGCGTATTCCTTTCGGTAATTTTCGCCGAAAACAAACCGATGGAAGCGGCCAACACTGTCGTACTCCGGTTTAATGCGGACGAAAATGCTATCTACCGTGAGCGGTTTATCTCTATTTTTAACGATTGCTGGAATTTGCTCAAACTTTTTTATGTAGGTATATACTTTCTTAACCGTTGTATCTGAATAAACATAATACTCGTAGCGCATATCATTATTCATCAGCTGATCTGCCACCACATAGCCTTGTTGCATCTCCTGAAACAGGGAGGTTTTGCCTTTTTTATTCGGTGAAACCTTTGAGCCGGAGCCACTAACAATCTGCAATTGCTTGCCTTTAATTAACTGTAAACCATGTTCATGTCCGGCAACGTAGGTAACATTCGGATAATCTCCGAATACACCATTTACTGATTTGATCATGTCTTTATAGGCCGGATGATTTAAATCTTCCGGACTTAAAAGTGTAGATCTTAAAAATGGATAAACCGACCCTAAAACAGGCATCGGGATGTATAGATTTTTATTTAAAGAAGTAAGTGGAAAGAGGTGATTTCTCAGGTTAAAATAGCCACCATGCGGACCATAACTCTGGAATGGATGGTGTGAAGCCAACAGAATTACTTTGTTTTTATTCTGCTCCAGCAACTGCTCCATTCGTACTAAAACCTCATCTTTTGTACGGCAGTCACATTCCCCCTCAGCATTTGCTTTATTATAAGGGAATAACCACCATTCACTATCGTAAGCAATGATGGTTAGTTTATCAGTAAGGTTTATCGCTACCGGATCGGGACACCCGTTAGCAGGAATTAACTTTAGTAAAGGGTCATTTTGCGCCTTTAAATAATCATCCTGAGCTTTGATTTTGGCCAGGCCATTCGGTCCTGATTTATCCCAATCGTGATTTCCAGGCACAAAATAAACTGAAGCACCCATTTTTCGCATCGGCTCAAATTGCGAACGCAGAATCGTTTTGGTGTCTTCCTCATTCGCACTTCCGGGCAAACCCATGCCTGTTGGATAGATGTTATCACCTAAATAAACTACCGTGGTTTTCTTTGGAATAATTTGCTTCGCAGCATTTTTTAAATCCTGCATTTGCCCCTGATTCATCTCTCCGGCATCTCCAAAGAGAATTACGCGGTACTTAACATCATTTTGAGCAAAAGACGTGAAACTGAAAATAAAAAAGGATGTAATTATTAGGGTAAACGTTCTGATCATATTTATCGCTTAATGCGATAAAGATAAGTAATTTCAAATGCCTTACTTAGACTTGAACATTAAAATATTTCCAGCTGATAGTGAGCCGCCTTCATTTGAAATGTACAGGTTATTGTCTTTATCGAATGCAATTCCCTCCGGCTGATTAAATGCATCGCCTGCTAATGCGTGTGCAGCTTTTATTTTGAAGTTTTCATCCGTGATCACCAACAATTTATTCATCGAAGAAAGGATATACCACTCTCCTGTTTTTGGATTTTTAGCCAGTGCCGACGGACGGAAATTCATTTTACCTTCTCCCGCTGCTGCTGCAATTTCTTTGTGAGATAATGAAAAAGTTCCTGCAGCCGTATAGTTACCCTGATCAAACTTGAATGCAAAAATTTCAGTTTCTCCTTTTTTACCTTTTTTTACTTCTTTTGTAAGTACATATACGGTTGCGGCTTTATCGTCAGCGGCTAAACCTTCGTACTCGGCCTTTGGCACTAAATCTTTTGTCTTAATTACATCTGTTACTTCAGCATCATTAATTTTTGAGATTGGAAACGTATGCAATTCGCCATTACTTTTTAAGACGATTACCTGATCTTTTAATATGGCTACATCTTCATAATCACCTTTACCACCAAATTTGGTAAACTTTGCTTCCTTATCTGCTAAGCCAAGATGAAATAAATCGCCGTCTTCATCTTGAATAGCGAAAACCTGTTTCGGATCGCCATTATGAAAAGTGATTCCGGAGATTTCAAACAAATTCTGAGGCATATTGTATTTTACAGGACTGGACAAATCATAAGTGAAATCTGATTTTTCAGCACCAGATGAAGCATTTCCAGTGGCGGTTTCGGTTTTATCTTTGCCATGGTCATCATGCTTTTCGTTTACACAGGAAACGCCGATAAAGGCGATTGCAAATGCGGCTACCAATGATGTCAATTTTGTTCTATTCTTATTCATAACCTGAAACTTAATATTTTTCTTTTAAATACTGGTAAATACCCTGCTGTGATGAAACGGCATTTTCACCATTCTGAACCGGGACATTATCCATTTTTTCATCAATTGAAACAGCCTGTACGTTATCTTGTTTTTGTATATCGATAATATCGAGGATTTCTCTTTTGATGCTTTCATCATAGATCGGGAAACAGACTTCGATTCTGCGGTAAATATTTCTATTCATCCAGTCTGCAGATCCTAAATACACATCTTGTTTACCAAGATTACGAAAGACAAAAATCCGGCCATGTTCCAGGTAACGGTCTATTATGCGTGTCACTTTTATATTTTCACTCATGCCCTTTACACCCGGTATCAGTCTGCAAATACTCCTGACAATCATATCAATTTTTACGCCGGCATTAGAAGCCTCGTAAAGTTTATTAATCAAAACCTTTTCTTCGAGGTTATTCATTTTGATGGTAATGCCCGCAGCTTTACCCTGCACAGCATGTGCTATTTCCCGGTCAATTAAATCTAAAAAAGCTTGCTGCAAATTAAACTGCGCCACCAACAAATGTTTAAAGGGAATTAAATCTGCAGAACTTGGCTTAATTCGTTTGGCCAGAAAAATAAATAATAATTCTACTTCACGCAACATCTCTTTATTCGCCGTCATTAAAATGTGATCGGTATAAAATGATGCCGTGCTTTCATTAAAGTTTCCGGTTGCGAACAAACCTACATAGCGCATCCGGCCTTCAACCTGCCGTTTGACCAGAGCAACCTTTGCATGAACTTTCAGTGCAGTAACACTGTAAATGATATCTACACCAACGGATTTCATTTTTTTCGCCCATTTGATATTATTGGCTTCATCAAACCTGGCTTTAAGCTCAACCAAAACGGTAACCTTCTTGCCATTTTTAGCCGCACTAATCAGCGCGTTCACAATTTTAGAATCGCTGGCTACCCGGTAAAGCGTTACATAAATTTCCTTAACCGTTTCATCTATAGCAGCCTCGTTAAAGAACCTGAGCACGCTTTCATAGCTTTGAAACGGGGTATGAACAATGATATCTTTTTTAGTGATGGCTTCGGTGAGGGTGCCGGTGGCAAAATCGGTATTGCAGATTTTTTCCCAGGGTGGATTGGAAAGCTGGTCGTTTTTAACCGGAAAGCTCATTAAATCTTTAAGGTTATGGTACTGACCACCTTCTACCATGTTTGCCTTTTTGAGATTGAACAGTTTTTTCATCACCTCCAAAACATTGGGTGGAATGCCAGGCTGATGAAGAAAGCGGGTGGCTAAACCTAAATCCCGTTTCATCAGTTGCTTCTCCAGCTGATCGGATAAACTGCCCGAATATTCATCCTTCAAATCAATTTCAGCATCCCGGGTAATTTTAAAGCTAAAGCAGCCTAAAACTTCATCATCAGGAAATATACGATCGAGGTGATAGCGAACCAGATCATCTAAAAACACAACAAAGCGCTCGCCTGCACTTTCTACCGTGTAAAAGCGAGGCAATTCATTAGAAGGAATGTTTAAAATTACGGCTCTGGAATCACTTCCGTTCTTTAAGGTAATCAGGAAGTATAACTCATTGTTAGATGGGAAAAAATCCGTTTTGTTATTAATATAAACCGGCTGCAAAAATGCCATTACCTGACTCAAAAAGTACCTCGTTAATGTTTTTTGAATCTCTTTTGGAAAAGGCTGTCCGTAAAGCAGGTTAATTTGATGGGCTTTGAGTTGTGGAATAATTTCCAGTTGCAGCACCCTTCCATATTGTTGTTGCTGGCGCGCAATTAAGTCGTTCGCACTCTTGAGCAAATCTTCTTCAATATGAATATCATTACCTTCCCTGTTGCTCAGTTTTTCTAAAGCAAGCAATACGGGCATCCTCACGCGATAGAATTCATCCAAATTAGAAGAAAAAATGGAGAGAAATTTGATGCGTTCCAGGAGCGGAACATTACTCCGGCCAGCTTCCGTTAAAATGCGTTCGTTAAATTTCAGCCAGCTTAGATCTCTATTAAAAAATGTGGTTTCAATCATCTGTTCCATTAAAGTTTCCCGTAAGCTGCGTAGGCGATAACGAAAGCAAATACCGCAGCAATTAATCCGAACATGAAAATATTGTAGGCCAAACGGATGAGTTTGTATTTACGGCCTAGCACAACCCCCTGAGAGTAAACATCGGTAATTAGTGTGCCATAAAGAAAATCTTTATCATTCATTACCTGGATCATCCCATCGGTATAGCTGGGTAAGCTCATTTTATAGAAGTTACCAAAAAACAAGAGATTTACTTTTTTATTGTCCATATCTTCCTGGGTAAATTCGCCTTTAGGAATGGATGGCCGGGTGGATAAAATGGAAACCACTACACAGGTTAAACTCACAATTAATAAAATAAATGTGGGGATAATCAGGTTGCCGTGATCTTCCAGTCTTCTTAAAAGCAAACTCACGATCAGGGAAAGCATAATCGAATTTACGGTAATCAGGATATGTGCTTTATTATCGGCCATGTCGCTCAAACGCTGGTTATTTGCTGAAGTTATCCTGAACATGGTTTCTATCCCCTTATCCGGGCGATCATCTTTGCCCTTCTTTTTACTGGTATCGGGAATAATATTTGGCGCGAAGTTTTTAGGTTCTTCCTGTTCTACCTGAATTTCCTCCTGCGCGGTAAGCTTGCTTTTGAGCTTACTGATGTTTGCCTGTTTCTGATCATTAAGCAACAGGATCACATAATCGGTTTGATAGCGATGTGATTCCATAAACTGAATATCGCGCTTGCGCCATTCCTGTTTGCTGATTTTCTTGTCGTAGATTAACTCAACTTCTTTGTGCATCAGTTTGCCTTTCTGCCTGAAATTGGGTAGCCCCAGGTGGAATAAATCTGCATCACATAAAATTTTATCGATCTGATTTTCCGGGCGCTGTGGAATTTTCGTAGCTAAAATAGCACTCTTTACACGGTCTCTCACCTCCATTCCTACCTGGTGTTCGGCCAGAAACTGATCTGCCAGCGCTGCTCCTTTTGCTTCATGCTGTAATGCTTCTTCGAAGTAACCCGTATCGTGAAAGTATGCCGCAACGGTGACCGTAAAAAAGTCCTGATCATTCAGCTGATAATGATTAGCAATTTGATGTGCCGCATTTACCACTTCCTGCGTATGTTCGAAATTATGGTAAACCAAACGTGGATCGTGATGTGTACGAAAGTAATTGCCAACGTGTTTCTCTACCTCCAGTTGCAATTGTTTATAGTTTATGGGCATGGTAATGTGATAAGATCTTTTTTTTATAAAATGCTAATGCATTTCTTTGATGGTTTAAAGCTAAAAATTAACCGTAATAACGGTTATAAAACTACACTAAATTTAAATAAAATCATGCGTTTAGGGCTATAACAGAAATTTTGACTTATTTATTATACGTCTCACAAAATTGGCTAAATTAAAAACAGTTTATTGACCATACATGCTGCTTTGCAGACTATTTGTAAGAATTCAGCAAACACAAGAGACTGGAAATAAAGTGGATGAATGATTTACGTTATTTTTTGTAAAAAAGTTTTTCAAAATTGAATGCAAATTTGTAACATTGCACTCGCAAAAAACAAAGTTTTTTTCGGGGCCTATAGCTCAGCTGGTTAGAGTAGAAGACTCATAATCTTTTGGTCCCTGGTTCGAGCCCAGGTGGGCCCACTGCTTAAAAAGCCGTTTTTCTTATCCAAAGACGGCTTTTTTCGTTTCAAAAATGTGATTGTTGTTAATCGAAAGGATCCAATGTCGATCACAATCTCATCTCTCATTCGTATATTTTACAAGTAAGTCGATGATTTCAGTTTTATCGGCTAAATATCGATTACATAGAAACACACCGCCCTGACCTGTCGAAGGATTAAAGAAAAGAAAAGAACTCACTCCAGGATCGTCACCGTCATGACCGATAGTACCATTGTTATAAAGATTCCAGAATATCCCCTTATTACGATAAGTTAAACTAATACCTTTTGGTGGTTCATCTTTTGAGAATTGTGGACTGAACATCGTTTGGTATGACTTGTTGCTCAAAAAACGTTGATTGCCATTATAACCATTAATCAGTGCGACCAAATATTTGCTTAGGTCATCTGTGTTTGTCCTTAGCCCTCCGTCAGGATAAGTGATGAACTCATAAAATGGCAATGATGCCTCGAGGTCATAATAGGGTTTGGCATATTTACTTAATTTTTTAGCATCTAAAAACCAATGGGAATTTCGCATTTTTAGTGGTTTTAAGATATACTTCTCTGTAAATTCAGCATAAGTCATTCCTGATTTGATCTCAATTAGATGTGCCGCGAGCGCAGAACCAATATTGCTGTAATGATATGAACTACCAGGTTTACTGCTAACATAGTTTTTAATGTTGTAATATTTTCCCTTGCTCGAAAGGTAGTCATATAAGAATGTTTTGAGTGGAGTGTTGTCAATATCCCCATGATATCCCATTTCTTGTAATATTTTGAAGGCAGAAGCATCATAGTCTGCAAATCCTAGATCAAAATGGTAAGTGTCAGGAAAAATCATAGGATTATCCACTATGCTAGAGGTATGGTTACTTAATTGCCTAACCGTAATATCAATCGTTGGACAACTGGGGTCCGTTACTTTAAAAGGCAGTATTGTGTTAATATTGGTTTCTAATTTGAAATAGCCTAACTAAACTGCTTTCATTAAGGCTATAGCGATAAAAGTTTTACTTACAGAACCTATGTTCTGTATAGTTTGCGAAGTGTATTTGATTCTTTTAGCAACATCAGCGTAACCAAAATTGTGTTTATATAAGATTTGTTTTGAATTAACCAATACAACAGACATTCCTGTTAAACTGTCTCTTTTGATTATTTCCCCTAGGGATGTTGTGAGCCTGTCAAACTTAGACTGTCCTTGAGCAATATGTGTATAAATGCACAATAAAGCGATTCCAATAATAATCCGTTTACATCTGTTCATAATAATAATCTTTGTTAGGTCACAATAAACTTATTTAAAAAAAATCATTTTCACAGCGGATATCTATAACAGAAAACTGCCGTTATTCCCCAGCAACTGCCGGCTTCAGCTATGGCCGTCGATCATTTGGTAGCGAATGACAGCCCCGCGGGCCACCGGGACTGGACGATTGGAACAATGGTGTAAGTCTATCAAAAGATTCGACATCCTGCAATCAATGCCATCCTGCAGCCCTTAAAAACAGGGAACCGACCAAAAAAACAGCCATCATCATTAAAACCCGATCTCCATTCAGGCAAACTTAACTCCCGGATTTACTGCCACCTGACTTTACATCATCGTTACTGATACTGCGCTGATTCTTTTTAATCGAATCTTTTAATTTACCAAACTTCCAGTTCAAACTGGCATTAAAAGACCGGTTATAGTTTTGGCCCCTGTACCGCTGCGTAAAATTAGGCCTTCAGTTAACGTTTCATAATACCGGTATTTCATAAAAGGATAATTCACGCTTGCAGAAATCGTCAGCTTATCTTTAATTAATTCTTTACTTCCACTGAACGACATGTAATAATACTGGCCAGACCTTCCCTGGAGCAATACATCTGCAGAACCTGTGGGATCGGTACAATGCTGCCGGTTAATGAAGTTCAGTTCATTTCTCTGCGGATTGTTTCCGTTGCTGTATTTGTATGAAAAAGTAAGCAAACGCTCCTTATTGCTTTTAAACCCAAGCTGATAATTTAAGCTCATATCCAGGCTGCCCCAGTTGAAACGGTTATTGCTTAATAAAATTATAGGCCGTAAGCTGGGCGGGCGAAGTAAGGCGAAAAACCTGGTTATTGGTTGATTTATTATAACCACCATAGGAGTTAAAAAAAGAGCAATCAGATGAACCAACCCTAGTTTGCTAAGCGTGCAACTTTTCAATATATTTAATTATTGGATCGCCCCAGCAGCTGTTTACCCTAGCCTGCCTCAGGTTTGTCACTGGTCTAGATTTCCGGTACATTGCCTAATGGCTCATCCCGACTTTGTTCGTCTTTTGTTCGTCTATCATTCGTCTATGCTATGGCCTGGCGTAAAGCGAACAGAACGGAAATACAGCGCTTAGCGCAGCCTTAGCTACTTGAGCTAACTGCTATACCTTAACCATTACTTAGCTATAAGCGAACCCATCATGACAAAACTCAAAAACGGTATTTTCAGACCCATATCCGGAAAACTAGGCCCTGTGCTAGGTGCCACCTGGAAAGGCATTCCTTACTATACATGGCCGTGATTTCGCTTGATGGTAAGCGGGTATCTGATACGGTTTATTTAGGAAGGAAGGCTGCATTATGAAAAATAAACTCATCAATCTCCGCAATTTTGTAATGTACTACATCACCGGTGCTACGGCCGGAATGCCGGACGGCCCCGAGGCCGGAAACATGCAACTGCAGTGGATGCAGGAATTGCCCCAGATAAAGGAAAATATGTTTACAGCGGTAAATGCCTTGCTGTTGAGTAAAAAAACGACCGCCTCATCAAGCGCCACGTACGGCAGACACAACGGGAATGTATCTCTCTACTGGATTCATTACTTGCTGCCCGCCCGCCGATTTGCCGACTAATAATTTGCAGGAGGCAACAAAAGCTTGTCTGGAAGAATTGCTGCACTGCCTGCATGCCTCACATGAAAATTACTTTGACACCGGAACGAATGCACCACAAATGCAGGTCATCGCCGTATAAATGATTGTCGAAGGAAAAATGAATGTGCTCAAAGCTGTGCTGAAACGTAAGAAAGTAAATACTGATTTACAATGCTTAATCTGTAATGCTTTTGACCGGTTTACCCAGTTGCCCCAGGCAAGCTACCAGCAACTTTATTACATGGAGCGGCTTCAGGCTTCCATGATTAAACTATGCAACCAGGTAGTAAATGCTATTTTCGATGATTACTGATTGAGCATTTATGGTACTTCGGATTTAATGAGAGTGCTATTGTATTGCAAGCGGCGAATTGATTATGCGCTGACGGAGCTTTTTCTGCCTGCTGCACAATATGAAAAACTCTGCTACTTTGAGAAATTATTGATGGCACAGCAAGAGAAGGCCCGCTTTCAGTTTGCCGCGCATCGCGCAAGTTTAAAGGCACAGCTGCCACATGTGCATTACAATTTTCATTTTAGCGGCTTTCTTTGGGCAAAATTGTGAACCTCGCTGACGCAAGCCTGCCGTATGAGTTAGAGGGCAACTAATAAATTATTGCTGATAGGCGTTCATTCGCTTGAATAACGCTTGAATAGTTCCTACGGTCATACTAAATGTTAGTGTGGCTTTCGGATTTTATCTGCTTTTTGCCATAGCTGTTTTTAAAATTTTAATTGGCTGACACCTTTTTCTACACTTATTAAATGTTTTTAATAAAATTCATATGCGCTACGGGAAACCGTAAGGCGGCCATCTATAATCACTTTAGCTTTGCATAGAGATGCAGTTAGATGTATAAAAACATCTCTTAAAAACATGTTAAAGCAAATTATGATTAAAAAGATTTATGGCAGGTTTGTTACTTGCCTGGTATTATTGGTAATGTTGGCAATGTCTTGTAAGAAAGATGTGCCGGAAGAGCCCATTGCTATAGTACCTGTATTTAGCTATGAAGTGAACTGCAATTACTGTGATATTACTTATACCAATAAGAATAATCAAAGCACAACAGTTAAAAGCAATATGGGCAGATGGACACATCTTATTGATACCAAAGTTACCTTTGATTTGAAATTATCGATCAAAACATTGCTTCCTACCGAACAAACCATTCAGGCATACATTTTAAAAAACAATGATGTAGTGCATGGTAATCTAGGTTATAATTTTGCAACGCTATCTTACAACACAATACAGAATATAGGTACGGCCAGTTTTGGAAATTCTACATCCAGTGGATCAGGCTGTGGTAATGGAGGTACCTCAACTCCGGTATCTTCCGCTTGTGGCGCAAAGAATAAAACAGGTGGCTATTGTAAACGTATGGTAGTAGGTGGTGGCAGATGCTGGCAGCATAAGTAGCTAACTTACTTTTTCGCACCAGTGCTACTCAATACGAAGGTACGCGCTTTGATGATGACTGGACATCATGGAAATTTAGCTCCTGCATGATGGACCAGTTGTTTAGGTATATCATCAGTGTTTCCTGTGCTAGTTGCTTTGAAAGTAAGATGCTGGTACCCGATACCTATCCGGCAGGTCTGATGAACCGAACAAAGGCAATTGTTTTACTAAGCCGGCCTTCCACCTACCTCACCGGTCAAAATCACGGGCATGCGTTGCTTGGCATGGATTTATGCAATCAGGGGGTTGTATATTATATAGAGAAGATTTAAAAATATTGTTAAAATCAAGATCAATACGCTGATTGAATTGCTTTTAAATGATGGACAATTATTAAATGTATAAGCATAAAAGGCCTAATTTGAAATTTAAGTCACGAAGAAGCACCATCAGTTATAATCAATACACTGATAGTGCTTATAATTGGATATAAATATCTACTTTCTAAAAAATTTTATAAAATTGTAGATGGATTTTCCTTGAATTAATATCACCGGGATCAAAGCATTTAATACCATCCAGTAAAACCTTAAATCACTTATATCATTTGTTTTATAAGGCGAGAAAAGCATTTGTACAATCAGAGAGAAGAAAAAAGTCACCAAGTAACTATCTATTTGATGCCATATATATTTTCTTCTTTCAATTTTATTTTCTGGATTTTCCATTCTTAATATTTTACCTACCACATGTTAATAGCAACTCTCCAACTACACCTACAGCAGCTGAAGTAACAAAACCTGCTGCAAAGCCTGCCATAAAACCACTTACAGCTCCAGTTACTGTTCCAATTCCAGGAACCACAACGGTGCCGGCTACTAATCCAGCTTTAGCTGCAACAGAACCACTTACCAATCCACCCAAAATACCCGCCATCAACTAATCGGCAACTAGCCGTGAGTTGTCAAGAAACTAAAAATCATTATCAAGTTTTTTACTCATTTCCCTTTGAACCAAGTTAAAGGTTGCTAACATCTTATCATTTAAAGTCTTTAGGACCCTCATTCTTTGTCGCTTACCATTTTGTCGGGCGTTTGCCAAGGCAGAAACAGGCATGCTTTGCGATTGAAAGTCAGAATATGATCGGTATCGAGAGGTCTGACCATATGTGTATTTTGGTACTTCCATTTTGATTTTATATTTCCCATCCTTTACTATAATAGAAAGCAGCGCATTGAAGTAATATTGATCTGTACTCGGATTTGATCCTAATGCACTTAAAGCAGTCATATCACTGATATCATAGAAGTTGTTTATGCTGCAAATACCAGCTTCTGGATCATAATTAGATGTACCCATTTTATTACCGGTAAAAGTTTTTTGAACGGCTATTTTAGCGCGAGAAAACATTTCAGCTTTAGAAATACCTGGTAACTCGACAATGGTCTCAACATACACTTCGTTATCTTTCAGAGGCAAGTAATCTCCTAGTGCAACAGTATCGGCAACTTTGCTGCCATTACGGAACGTGCTCCAAGTAATTGCATCTTGTGCATAGCCACTAAGTCCAGAAGATAGACTAATGATAGATAAGAGCGTTAATTTTTTAAATTTCATAATATATAATTTTAGTAGCGAAGTTATTAATATTATGGCTTATTTTAAATCCCTGATACTTCAAACTTGGCTAACAACTTTGCAGGTCACCATTTAACTGATAACATGCCGCAAAAATGAAGCTTAACCTGGTACCATTTGGGAGCTGCTCCTGATCAGATTCAAAAGAAACTGGGTGAAGAGTAAAGTCTGTGAACACATAAAAATCTTAATAAATGATCTTAAATAAATATAAATTACTCACACTATTGGTACTTTCTAGCCTAACAGGCTGGAGCCAAGTAACAGACTTGCTAAAGTCAAGAATTGAATTAGCTTTAATATCTTATTATAATGCACAAGGAAGTGTAATCTCCGATCTGCCAATATATAAAAACAAAGCGCTTTCCTTTGGTTTTTCAATTTTCATAAATCAACGAGGAAAAATTGACTCAATAACATTTACAAACAAATCTAAAACTTTAGATAGTTTAATATCTTTCGAAAACATTGAGAAGCGCATACGAATTCAGGAAGATTTGTTTTCAGGTCATAAAAATAGCATAATGGTTGGAATAGCATTAGTTAGAAATCATGAAGACAGGAAAATTGAAAATTTATATGATAACATAGTCAAAGGTTCAAACCCAGAATTAGTAGATTTCGATAACAGTTTTTATAAAATGTTACCTTTTATATCCGATAACGACCCAAGAAAAATCTACCTATTACCAGCTTTTAGTTTGGTTCAAGTAAGAGGTAAACCATAGTTATTTGATACTACGTAGTGAAAAAAGAGATAACTGACGAAACAATGTACTTTAACAGTAACTTAGACAGAACGTTAACCTGGTACTTGTAGCCTGTTATCCTAATCAGATTCGTAAAGGAACCAAGTTAAGAAGTAAAGTACGGAGCAAATTAAATCTCAATAGACGAACAAATACTAATTGAATCAAACAGTAAAACGGTTGAGCTCCGACATAGCACCTTCCGTATCACTGTAAGCTACAAAAATATGATCATGGTAATAGCCTGAAACAACGTTACAACTGATATTTACCTTAGCCAATGCAGTGGAGAAAGCGGCTGTCAGGCCAACAGCTGATAACGAGGAGTGCACTGACAAAGTAATCCATGAAAAACTGTTTTCACGGCTTAACTTGTATTTGTTCGCAGTCTGTTGTGATACTATCAGGGTAATGGCCTCTCTTTCCCCAAAAAACATTACTATATCCCCAAGGGGGATTTTTATCGAATTTAATGATCCAACGCAATGGAATGAATAGATACCATCATTCAATATAGGCTTCATTGTCTTTAATAAGATCGATAAATCAGTTTCGCCACTCATATTTTTATTTTAATGATAATCCAATGCCATAATGACCCCGCCCAAAAGGCTAGATTGTAATATTATATTTGTTTGAACAAGTGTGACCTGTGCAACTTGCCCCAATCCTGTAGCATTTCCAGTATGGGCGATATCGTTTCGGTATGCTCCGTCCATCTGTACTTTATTGAAACTGGATAGTCCTCCGATACCTCCCTCTTGATAAGACTGTTCCCTTCAAGAACTTTAAGTTCACGTGACAACACCCTTGAAGATATGGGAGAAAGTGCCTGCTGAATGGTTGTAAAGTTATTATGTCCATATCTTACGGCAATTAGGATCTGTATCCTCCACTTTGGCCCCAATACCTCTATCGAATCCCGTAGCGGAAAATACTGGTTTATGCACTGCCTATGATCCAAATTGCAATCGGGTGTTTTCATGCTTCACTATCCTAAAGGTTACTTCGCTCAATTATGGGTTAAATGTACACTATTTTTGCTGCTCAAATAATTATAGTGAATATGAAAAGAATAGGTATTGTAGGAGCCGGTCAGATAGGCTCTACTCTGGCAAAAAAAATGAGTGTTCTAGGCCATCGGGTCAAGATAGCAAATTCAAGGGAAGCTAGGTCATTATCAGCGCTCGCCCAGGAGATAGGTGTGGAAGCAGTTGACCTAAGGGAAGCCGTTGTAGATGTTGACCTATTGATCATTTCCATTCCCCAAAAGAGTATAGAAAGCCTGCCGCCAGATCTATTAGCAAGCTGCAGGGAAAATCTTGTGGTAGTGGACACCGGCAACTATTATCCGTTAAGGGATGGGAAAATTGGTGACCTTGAGGATGGTACCCCAGAAAGTCAATGGGTATCAAGGCATCTACATAGACCAGTCCTAAAGGCATTCAACAGCATCGGGGTATCATCGTTGGCCAATTTTGGAGCAGAGGCTGGTACACCCAATAGGATTGCCCTGCCCATTTCTGGAGACGATAGTGATAGCAAAAGTGAGCTGATCGAACTGATCTGTACCCTAGGTTTTGATGGTGTGGATGCGGGAACACTTTCAGAATCTTGGCGCCAGCAGCCCGGAAGCCCTGTTTACTGTACCGACCATAACAGGAAAGATCTGATAAGTCTGCTCCAAAAAACTGACAGGGCCACTCTTCCAGAACTTCGCGACAAGGGGCTCCATCTTGTTATGCAGGCAAAAGAGCCGATGAAAGAGGCACGGGATATACTAAGAGCTCTGTATATAAATTTATAACACCACAAATAATTTTTTTTGCAAGTGAACGATATTAACCTGGGTGAATATTATTGATCGGCGTTACAGGTATGTTTGTGATGTCAAATGATTTGGCCCTTAAAAAATTAAAACAATGAAGAAATTAGCATTAACAATGATCGCAGGCCTGTTCGGAATGGGCGTGTCGGCACAAAATCTTAGCAAACCAACAATCGTATTGGTACATGGCGCCTGGTCAGATGCATCCGCATGGAATCGGGTAACTCCAAATTTGAACGCCAAAGGTTTTAATGTGGTGACGGTAAACCTGCCAGGACACGGCAGCGACAATACACTATTTACGTCCATCACACTAGATTCTTATGTAGATGCGGTAAAAAAAGCCATCGGCGACCAAAAAAATATTACCTTGGTTGGACATAGCATGGCTGGTGTAGTGATCAGTCAGGTAGCCGAAGATATGCCCGGAAGCATTAAGAAGCTGATCTATTTAACGGCCTATCTGCCAACCAATGGACAGAGTCTGCTTGATATCGCAAAGAAAGATGAAGGTAGCCATGTAGGAAAACACCTACAGATCGACCAGGAAAAAGCTTCTGCAGGTATAGCAACAGCAGGTGCGGTAGATATTTTTGCTGCAGACGCATCGAAAGATGTTCAGGATAAATTTTCAGCTGGTGTAAAGGCAGATCCATTGATCCCATTTGTAACACCGGTAAAGCTGAGTGAAGCTAACTTTGGAGCAATAGCGAAAGTGTACATCTATGCCACTAATGACCATGCGATAAGCTATGCAACACAGCAGTATATGGTGGGCAAGGTCCATGGAATAAAGACCTATCAATTGAAAAGTGGACACACACCATTTCTGTCAATGCCCAAAAAGGTTGCAGCTATATTGATTAGGGAAGCAAAGTAACGTTATCATCAAGCAATCCTGACCATATCTGGTTTGGGCCTGTTTTTAAACCAACCGAAATATATCCAACTTAGAATATGGACGAGATTAGCTTATTAAGAAATGAGATGGCTGCTGTAGTAAACATGGACAGCGAATCCTTTGATCTTTCATTGCCATACTGGACTTTGAAAGCGTATAAAAAAGGCGAATTCTATAATGAATACCATAACGTCTGCAAACATCTAGGGTTTATTCTTAGTGGTGTTTTCCGGATCTACCGTATAGATGAAGAAACAAGTGATGAAAAGAATATGCTATTCTTTTCACAAAAAAAGTTTGTCGCTTCCTACACAAGTTTTCTGAGCCAAAAGCCGTGTAACTATTATACTGCCTCGGTTGATCAGTCACTGATATTGTACATCCATATCGATGACCTGAACAAGTTATACAGATCATCACACCAATGGGAAAGGTTTGGAAGATATATTGCAGAAACGGCCTTCCATCAGCTGATGGCCAATACCGAAGGTTTCCTTTTCAAGTCGGCCGAAGAGCGCTATCAGGACATGATTGACATCCATCCCGAAATATTTAATACCGTTCCGCTATACCACTTGGCATCCTATCTTGGCGTTAAGGCGCCCTCGCTCAGCAGGATAAGAAAGCGGATGGTCGGAAGGTAAACAAACACTTTCTATCAATAAACAATCGGAATTTGCCGATTTGTTACCCTGTCGGAAATGACAGGTATGGGCCTGCCCTTGCCCGCAAATTTGTGCGGGCAGGGGATCAGCGCATCATTAGTAAAGCAACACCAAGTTTAATTTAAATTCGAATTCATCATTATGAAAAATCCTAATAACAGGCCCCTAGGAACTAACGAAAAGGTTTTCTGGGCATTAGATCAAAAAAGTAGTACACATTTTGCCATTGCTGCCGAACTGCTTGGCAACGCATCTGAGGATGTATGGCGGGCAGCTATCGACACTGTACAACTCAGGCATCCCAACCTTTCCGTGCGAATATCCGGAAACGAATATCACTCAACGGCATTTGAAAGTGTTGGTGATTGCAGGATACCACTGAGGATTATCCACACGGGGCTTGGTAAGGATTGGACGGCCATCGTAGAAGGGGAACTCAATGAAGCAATTGATCTATCCGTAGCCCCATTGGTCAGGACTGTGCTTGTACAGCAGCCAGGTAAAACGATTTTTATATTTGTCGCTAATCATTCCATTTCCGACGGCATGTCGGTAGCACTTGTTACCAGGGATATATTGAATGCAATATCCGGACAAAGTATTGGGAACCTGTCACCACTTCCATCTCTTGATGGGATAATCGGCCTTAACCCTAGTGATAACCAGACTGAGATTCCTAGTGGACATCATAGTATCGAAAAACCATTACCAAGGGAAAAGACTTCCATAGCATATCAGAAGTTTTCAGAAGATGAGACAAATGAAATTGTTAGAAGATCAAGACTGGAGCAGACCACCGTGCACGGAGCACTGGGTGCCGCACTGGTAATAGCCCTCGTAAATGAACAAACTGGGCAAAGACCTATAAGAATCATGCATCCGATTTCAGCACGTAAAACGCTAAATATGGGCGATGATTTTAGCCTCCTGATCAATATCGTTACCTCGGCCTACAATGGCCTTTCAGGAAATAAATTTTGGGATCTTGCCCGTGAGGTAAGGGGGAGTGTAGCTACCGCCCAGACAGCAGAATGGATAGAGCATGATACTATATCATCACAACAGCTATTCAATAACAATTTAAGTCTGGAAACAATCCTGCAGGCCCTTGCTGCAGGTACCGAACATGAAGTTATGTTGACCAATCTTGGCGAACTGCCATTTGAAAGCACTTTTGGTCCTCTTAAACTTCTCCATCTGTGGGGGCCAATGGTACTTACGCCACATCTTGCGGCTAGGACCGTTGGCGTAGCCACCTTTAATGAAAAACTCACCCTAACAGTAACGGGCCTGTTCAGATCAACTGATCTCTTGGAAAGGGTACGGGCGATACTGGCACAGGCCTGCGGATCAGCGGCCGATACACAAATTGGTCATTTTAACCCACCCCCTGAACTCGGATCAACCAAGATAAATCACTATATAAATTAGCTTATTTAAAACTAACCCTACATTTATGAACAACGATAATCAAAATGAACTAAAAAATTATTGGGAATTAGATCCTATCCACAGCGAGCTGATGTTCAATGTAAAGTATCTGATGATAAGCACACTGAGCGGTTACATCAGAAACTTTAGTGTAGATTTGACAACCACCGGAAGCGATTTTGGGCAGGTTACCGATCTGCTTGTAAGTGTTGATGTCAACTCCCTAACCACTGGTTATGAGCCACGGGATGAGCACCTGAAATCGAAAGACTTTTTCGATGCCGAGGAAAGTCCGGTGATCGAATTCGAGGGGGTATTTTTCGAGAAGCAGGGACTGGACCAGCCTTCATATCTGTCCGTTCACCGGAGAGATTACTTGCTGAGGGGGAAACTGACTATCGGGGGTATTTCCAAACTTATTCTGCTCCAGGGTGAATTTGGAGGAATTTCCGTTGGTCTGGATGGGAAAAAGCGTGCAGGTCTTACGGTAAGGGGAATAATATCCCGTGAAGAATTCGGACTGACCTGGAAAGGCCTAACTACGGCAGGCAAACTGTTGGTCTCGGACGAGGTAAATATTTTGGGCAACCTGCACCTGATCAAGAAGTAACAATCCCATTTCCCTATATCTTTAACCTTATGCTCAAAAGCCGAACAAAATTGTGCGTAAAATCGTGTTTTGCGTTTGCTGATTTTTCATACTCAAAAGTAAAATAGGCAACCGAAGAAAAAGTATCTCAATGTCGGAACATTGTGTGCGGAAATCAATTTCAGTTAAACCAACCTTGGTTTAACTGATGATTTATATCACTTATAATTATCTTTAAATGGGGGATTTTTGATAAGACATAAATTTCCTTTTAATTTATCGTCTCAAAAAACGAATATTATAATTAGGAAAAAATATAATCTACATTTAGCATCTTTTAATGGTAATAAAGAATAGTTTATTGTAAATGGCAATTTCAGGAGAACACAACAGGCAATAAACTTGATATTTCTTATTGGTTTATTGCTGGAAATTTGAAGGCAAAACAATACTTTTAAATGGCTTAAAGAACAAAAAATTTTATCAAGCAAGAGAAGGACAAATTGCAAAGAATCTTACCTTTAATACCTTTACGTAAAATCAAGTCAAAATTTACATCATGAACATAAAGTATGCGCATACCAACATTATAACAAAGGATTGGAAGGAACTTGCACGTTTCTATGAAATCGTGTTTAATTGCATGGCGGTTCCACCTATACGAAACTATCAAGGGGAGTGGCTTGAAAAAGGCACCGGCGTCTTTAACGCGAATTTACAAGGGGTACAATTGCGGCTACCTGGCTATGGGGATAATGGACCGACATTAGAAATCTATCAGTATTCAGAAATGATTAATGCTGATAGGCACTTAGCTAATCAAAAAGGATTTGGACATATCGCATTTAAGGTAGAGGATATTGCCGGGGTTTTAGCAATAGCATTAAAGAATGGAGCATCGAAAATTGGAGAGCTAAGCGAACATCATTTTGATAATATCGGTATATTTAGGTTTATTTACATCTCAGACCCGGACGGGAATATAATAGAACTCCTAAACTGGAGTTGATATTAATTTCGCAAACTTAGAAATTTGAAATCGAACGCTTTTTGGTTAGAAATCTTCAGCCATCTTGCGGCCTAAATATTATAATTATTGGAGAGATTTCGAGCTAAAATTTCAATAGAATGCTTTAAGACTAGGCATTTTATTTTAAAACCTGCTATTCAATAATTCCTGAAATGCCTCGTTGCTTAGAAATTGGTAAAGTCGGAAGTAGCTACCTGAAGAATATTGAACGAAAGACATTTTGCTAATTTAATTTTCCTTTACTTAAAGCTGAAGACCCCCAATGAGCTAAGTAATTTCCTTGGTGGAATATCAATATTCCACCATTTAATGGTAGGAGTTTACCATAAACATACATGACAAATTACTTTGACAAAATAGATTTAAGAAAGATTTGAGCGAATCCTTAGATGAACCCTTTTCATATTTCTTATCCATGATAAAATGTTTAAAAAAATAAATGCAAACCTATAGATCCAACTAAATCAGTCACCGTTCAATAATGTTACATTTCGTGATAGTTGATGTTTCATTTCTAATTTACAGAACACTGTAAATTTTGAAAGAAAAGATGACTGAATTATACATATTTAGTCTCATAAAATGAACATTTAGTATCCAAGATAGTCTATCCTCTGCTTTTTATTGCCTTTAGTTATCCATCTTTACGAAACTCAGAGTTCAAATCTCTGAAGATTACTATTCGTGGTTTACTAAAAAACATGCTCCGATAAAAGTACGTGCTGTAACCTTCATTATTAGAGTTGAAAATAATTCTTGTCCCCCAAAAATCATGTTGGAGTTTCCAAGTTCCTTTACCCAAAGCATCACTGCCGTAAGTACCATCACTATTAATGAGTAAATTTTCATTGTTTTTTATTCCGGCTGTTGCAAATGAGTTATCTACCCTACTCGTATACGAGCCTGTTATTAGCCAGGAAGGAAAGTAGGTATTATAAATGAACAGAGTCATAAATACCAATAATACAATATATCTTTTTGGTAATTTCAATGGCTTCGTCAATGGAACAATCTAAATAAATAAAAAAAACAGCCGTTTGCCTCAAATAGCTTATGAGGAAATGATGGTTCATTTGTCATAAATTTGGAAGATCAAATAACGCTATTTTAAATTAGAAAACGCTGTCAATTTTATTTAGCAAGGCGAAGGTATGCAGCCCTGCGATTTTTAAGCTATAAATTAATGTCAGGCAGCGCAAATAGAAACTAGATCTAGAAAGAAGGTATCTATCCCCTATTTTGAATCCTCATTTCGGCTGTAGGTTTCAATACACCAATTACGGCAAAGGGAAAAAATGTCTTACCAAGCGAAGGTATCAATCGGTATGCGAAATTTCTGACATTGACAGTAGGTCTTATTTATAGTAACCAATATAATCTATTACCCATTTATTGTCAATTTTGGACAGCGTAAAAATCAATTTGGTTTCATAATTTTTGATATAAAATTGCGCAATTGCTTTATTACTAATTACTGAAAACTGCTTAATCACCCCTTCCTTATAATGCTCTAAAATAAGTTCAGGTTCGAAACTTTGCAAGGGTATATCCAAGCCAAGACCATCAATCTTAATGATCGCACTTTTTTCAATTTTAGGACTGTTATCTAATGTTTTTCCAATCTCATAGAAATACTGCCTTAAGTTATTCAGGTATGATTCTGAAAATAAGCCAGATGTCCTATAACGATTAAGATATAGCTCTACTCCTTTTTTATCAATCAATAGTTTCTTCATGTTACCTGTAATTATTTCCTTAACCAAGGAGTACTTTTTGCTGTTAGGCGTGAGGCTGTCTTTTTTTAGATCCCATTCAAAGAATTGGAAAATTATTTCTTTCACAGGTTCTGCAGTCTGATTTTCAGAATCTTGACTAAAACCAACCTGGACAGAAAATAGGAGACAAAATATTGCAATTAGTTTTTTCATGTTTTATTTAGCTATACTTTTTCTTACTTGAGTTAATATAAAATCATGGTGACCTGCTCGGTTTTGATATTGGCTCATAGTTTTTCCGCTTATTTTTCCATTAGCTGAGTTATATTATAATTTATTTTTCAAACTAGCTCCATAGATTGGCCAGTTAGTAGAGCTGTCATAGAATGAGAAATATTTCCCCTTTGTATCGCTCCCCATTCCTACAATTACAATAAAGTGATCAGTTGTATTATCCCCATTGCTGCTACCAGCTCTAACATCAACGCCAGCTAAAACCGGAATACCATTGCTCAATTTATCAATCATATACCTTACAGCTTCTTTCGTTCGGGTTAAATCTACTCCATTTTCTGCAGTATAGGTTTGGTAAATTTGTGGTGATCCAACATAAAAACCGCCAGCTGTGTAACCTTTCTTAGCCATCTGTTCTTTCGCGAGCACCAGGCAATTTTCTATTTCCGGTGGATGAGTTCCAGGAATATGCCTGTTTGGAACGAAGTTCTTATAAGGTATTACACTTGAAATGGTCGGCCAAGTCTGGCTATCCTGATATGGTAGATATGTTTGTAAGTCAGGGTCATATAAAATTTCGTCATCAGGGTACGCCCAATCAATATTAGCAGGTACCAATGCAGCAGATTCTTTAAAATCCATATCAGGATTAGCAATTCCATAATTTATTGCCCATACCAAATAATCTTTATCTTCTGATGTAGATAAATTATCGTTTAAATAACCCAACATTTGTTCAGCTAATCCAGGATGATACTGCACATAACGAGATTGAGGGGGCGTTAACCCTAATGATTCTTTTAAAAAATCCAAATTTGTTATTGTAACCAATCCCCCGTTATCACATGGCGGTGGTAAAAGCTGTAATCTAGTTCCTTGTGCAAATAAAGCAGTGCCACTCGCCACTCCTTGAGCGCAGGGATCATAGTTCGGATCTGGATTTGGTGTTGTGCCTCCCGAACCTCCAAAGGGCCCCCCTCCGGCTTCAAACGTTTCGCAGATCTGATCTTGTCTAGTAACAACTCTATACCCAGGACCATCAGCTGTTCCAGCCCAACCACAAAGGTCACCCGGCATATGTGAATCATTAGAATTACATGGATATGCCTGTACGCTGTATGTAAAATATTCTGAACATGCTAACACCAACGAACTTTTTGGTGGTGCAGTTACTAATGCGAGCTTATTACTCTTTATAACAGATGACAGCGTTGGAGCGCTAGTTATAACATCATTTTCAATATTAAGTCTTGTAATCTTAATTTCTCCTTCAAATGCCTGAAATTTTTTATTTCTGTAATTGTCAATCCATGTTTTGCTGGGTGTGTAAGTACTAACAAAAGCAATAGTTTTGTCTTTAGCCTGGTCAATTGAAATTTTGAAAGGAAACTGCATGTCGGCTAGCTAGTTTAATTGAAAAGACATAACTAACGTGACCATCTCTCTCGACCGTTTTAATATTTTCAGTATTAATAGCAAAGCCTTGGTAGGTCTCTGGTAAGTTAATACTCATTACTTTAGAAATTCCAGTTTTTACATTAAATTGCTGTTTGAGATTGCCAAGTTGTGCTTCGTTCACACTTGAAAGGAAGTTTGAGTAAGTAATATCTTTAACTTTTGGTCCGTTCTGGTAATTTCGAAACATTTCTAGTCTATCGGATTCTGCTTGGGAAAGCAAAATCTCTTTTTTACAAGATACAAAGCAAAATAGAATTGCAAAGGAAATAATCCTTGCATAAGAGCAAAATAATAATTTCATAAAGAGAGCTTTCCTGTTAATTTATATTTAAAGCTAAGCATTTTTTTCAATTACTACGAAAAGAGACCGACCCCAAATGTGATATTACTTTCAACTGCAAAATCTTCCAAAGGCACATATACGGGTAGGGAACCAAGCAGTCTCAAAAAACGAAGGTATTTATACTGGCTAACGAGCAAGGTTTTTAATGAGACACTTAGGATACAAATGTTATGTATTCGAAAGAAGAATTTTATCTTTATGCTGTTCTTTGTCTATAATGCAAGTCACTGGGCCACTCATTTCGCTGCATAGCGGGCCACCCATTTCATTCGTCACTGGGCCAAAAAAAAAAGCTTTATTTCGCTGGTCATTGGGCCAGGCTTCCGTTTTAGCTTTATATAAAACGGAGGTAATTGGGCCAAAATTATTTATTCCGGACTTCTAAAAACGGAGGTCAATGGGCCACTTTCCATGATTTATTATAGTCTTGTATCTGAAAATATAAAAGCAGATACATGGCAGGACAACGAATTGATATCATGGAACTTCGCACTTTGATTGCATTAAAGCTAAAGAAATTCAGCAACCGGAAGGTAGCTCTCCTATTAAAGATTAACCGTAAGACCGTTGATGGGTACATCAAACGGTTCACTGAACTTGGAATCACCTATGAGGAGCTTTACGAACTTTGTGAATCCGATTTAAATGATCTTTTTACTGAGGAAAGCCAGACTGAGAAACAGCGTTACGAGGAACTTTCCGCTTTATTTCTTTCTTTCAAAAAAGAGTTTACCAAGCCCGGGTGCACCCTTCAAGCGCTTTGGAAGGATTACATAGAAAAGCATCCCAAGGGATATAAATATACCCAGTTTACCCTTCATTACCGCAAATGGAAAAAACTCAATAACCATAGCGGTAAACTTGAGCACAAGGCCGGCGAGAAGCTTTATATTGATTTCTGTGGTAAAAAGCTAGGTTACGTTAACAAATCCACAGGTGAAATTATCCCAGTTGAGGTATTCGTTGCAGTACTACCTTGTAGTCAGTACACCTTCGTTAGAGCGGTCCACTCTCAAAAGCGAGAAGATCTAATCTGCTGCCTGGATGCCTGTCTGCAGTGGATGGGTGGTGCTCCACAGGCTATAGTATCCGATAATCTAAAGTCTGCTGTGAGCAAGGGCTCAAAATATGCACCCATTATCAATAAGACACTTGCCGATTTTGCCCTTCATTACGGTTGCGCCGTCGATCCGGCCCGCCCATATCACCCTCAAGACAAATCGCTTGTGGAGCGGAGCGTTGAACTGGTTTACCAGCGGATCTATTACCCGTTGAGCAAGATTACCTTTTTCGATCTGGATTCACTCAACAAGGCAATCGCTAAGAATCTTATTGAATACAATAACTATCTTTTCTCTCATGGCGGTGGTACCCGAAGAAGCTATTTCATTGATCTGGAAAGGGAGTACCTTTATAAGCTTCCTTCAGGCCCATATAACATTCGTTACTATAAAAGAGCCAAGGTGCAACGTACCTGCCACATCTTTCTAAGCGAGGATAAGAATTACTATAGTGTTCCATTCAGGTATACCGGAATGCATGTGGAGATACAATACAATCAGGATATTGTCGAAATACTTTACAACCATGTACGTATTGCATCGCATAAACGCAGTTACAAGCGTGGCAGCTATACCACGATCGCAGAACACATGCCCTCCAGCCACCAGGCTTATGGCCAGTGGAGTCCAGATTACTTTGAACAGCGGGCTACCCAGGTGGGACCGCACACGCTCAAATATATCCAGATGCTATTAAACCAGGCCCGATACCCGGAAATTGCCTATAAGCAGTCCCTTGGTATTCTTTCATTTGCAAAGCTTTACGATACAGACCGACTGGAAAAAGCATGCATGAGAGCAGTTGGGTACCATAAGGCTTCCTATCATACCATATCCAATATTCTAAAGAACCGTCTGGACATGTTAACTGATGACCAGGAAGAAGAACCGCCTCCCATACCTGAACACAATAATATTAGGGGAGCGGCAAGCTACCGGTAATGGAGCATGTTGACCCCCTGCAGAATCATTAATAACCAAAATCAATCAAAATGAATGAACACAACACCGTAGAAAAAATGCGCAGGATGCGCATGAACGCAATGGCTTTACTTTATCATAGTAGCCTCACAGATAACCTCTTTCAGGATTATTCCCTGGACAGCTTCCTCTCTATGCTTATAGATACAGAATGGGAGAACAGGCAAAACAGGAATATTCAAAGCCTGATAACCAAGGCGGGATTCAAACAAGCATCTTCGGCTGCTGATATTGATTATAAAGCCAAAAGGAACCTGGATAGAACAACCTACGAAAGGCTGCTTGGTCTCAACTTTATAAGCAAAAAGGAAAACGTGATTATCACCGGGCCAACCGGTTGTGGAAAATCATTTCTGGCCCAATGCATTGGCGTTAAAGCCTGTCAATTACTGAATAAAACAATGTATTTCAATACCTCGAGGTTCTTCGATCTGGCGCGGCTTGCCAAACTTGATGGGACCTACCACAGGCTGATCAAGAAAATTCAGACAACAGAACTGTTGATACTGGATGACTTCGGCCTGGCAACCATTGATCAGCCGTCCCGCAATATTCTGATGGATGTGGTGGAGGAACGTCACGAAAAAACATCTACTATAATTGCTACACAGATACCGGTCGCTAACTGGCATGGTCTCATTGGAGAAAGCACGATTGCAGATGCAATTCTCGACCGGATAGTGTTTTCCTCACACCGTATTGAGCTAGAAGGTGAATCCCTAAGAAAGAATAAACAGTTAAGTACTTAAAAAAAACACTTATAATTGTAAAAGGAAAGTGGCCCGTTGATTCCCAAAATTGCTGGCCCGTAATGCTCCGAAATTGCTGGCCCATCAACGCCGTTATACACAGTTCTTATTCCAAAACAAACAAATTCAGAATTTGATCCACCTATAGATTATAAATTAACTAATTGTAATGAAAAATACTTTTACCCTTTTAACCCTGTTAATATTGATAAATTTCGGGTGTAAAAGATCAACGACTTACATTGACAGAGCTGAGGATAAAGCCACTGGTCTCAAGACGACTGAATACTTTTATAAATACCTGAAAATGAAAGACTATGATCAAGCATTATCACTATTCGATCTAGCCGCTAATCAACCAGATTATCCGGCAAAAAAAAAAGCTTTTTTGCAGTCTTTAAAAGAAATTTCAAACTTATATGGAGATGTTCAGTCAATCGAAATTGTTTCGATTAATAGTACTGTAATAGAAGGCGCTAAGAAACAAGGCCTTTACAAACTAGTCTTCAAATCACATAGAGATAAAGCTGAAAGAGATTTGCTCGAGCGTTTTATTATAAAATCCGATAGTTCCGCGATAAAGATTACGGGTTTCAATGTTGATGTCCTCAAGAAAAAGTGAACTTTCTCAAAACAAAGGTAAAAAAGTTATAAATCGAGCGTTGATGCTATCGCCCAATAGGATATATCAATCGGCTATCTAAATGGTTGATTTTTGATATTCCGGAGATTTCTGCACAATAGTTCTTTCTCAAAAAACGAAGGTATCCATTACCTACTGTATATTTTTCTTTTAGCTGTAAGTTTATATGCACAATTATGGCTAAGAGAAAAATCTCACACTAAGCGAATATTTGCTGGTTCCAGATCCTAATATACCATGGAGGACATCTGTAGAAACCATTAAAAGGAATGAAAGTATTTTTGAATAGCTCTGGAATGGAGAAAATCAAAGAATATAAATGTTATTTATTCATCATCTAGACTAAGTGTATAATGAATGGCCTTGTTGTGAACTTGAGTAACTAAATACTCTAATACATGTTCCAAATACGTAGAATTATTGTATTTTGTTTTTTGAAATTAAACGCTTATGGATATTCAGATGCGCCTATATTGGGAGGCTTATTCCGAAACTTTTACTATTGAAGATCTAATTAGGGGAATGTATAACCCTTTAAGGGATTATGAAGACGAATTCATTGATGGTGCCATAGTAGATATTGGTTGTGGCCAAACAACTTTTCTCTTTGATTACCTTAATACAAATAGGAAGTTAATAGGGATTGACAACGATCAATTTCAACTTGACCAACTAAAAAACAGATTGGACACTTTCCAAAATACCAGTGCGAATATCGAATTGCTAAATTTCACTTTGCTCACTGACGCTTTACCATTAGAAACCTATTCAGTAGTTTTTTTGGCTAACATCTTACACTTCTTTGATTTTGAACAATGCAGGAAGATCCTAAGTCAGTTAAAGATGAATTTGGTTCCGGGATCATTTATATATGTTTGTTGCCACTCTGATAAATACTATATGAATGATCCAAGTAATCCGGAAAACAATTCCTATTTCAAGCATTATTTCACATTAGCAGATTTGGATGCCTTATTCATCGCATCGGATTTTGAAAGACTTATGTACTCGGAAACAGAACGACTTTCATCAAAAAAAGAGATGCAAACACAGGAAAAATGGCTCGAAAAACATCTTGATTACTTAGAAATATTCGATGAAAGCGAACGAGAATTGATTATTGAAGAGCATTTAATAAATAATCCCGAAGCTGACATCATAGCAATTTATAGGCTTCTACAACAAAATTAAATAGAAAAGACTGTATAACACCTATTTCATTTACCTGACTAAAATTAATCTTTCAAGTTTATATTACCTTGGTAGATAATAATTTTTGATCCCTGTATTTTTATATTTAACTAAAAAACGTGTATGAAAAATCTATTTTTTTTTAGCATGATATTACTGAGTCTTTCTTCGCAGATATCTTATGGACAAAATAAAGCAAAAGGTAGTGAAAAGTTGGTTGTGGATAGTAAGCAAGGCCGGTCCAACCTCGATCGATCAAAGGGATTTGGAGGATTTATTTTTGGAAATTCAATAAAGTTATATAAAAATTTTAAGCCTACACACCGTACCGGAGAACCCTCTAAACAATATTATTCAAAGATTCCAGTGATCTATAACGGTATAAAAATAGATTCAACCAGCTTAGATTTCTACAGAAATAAATTGTTTAGTATAACCATGTATGTACATAAATCACAAATGCAAAAACTGATTGCATACTGTTTAAAAAACTACGGACCACGTGGGAAGGATTTGTACGATGATGGCAGCTATTTTTGGAAGGGCAAAATTAAGAATTTCGTTTTTTACGAAGTAGATAATGATCAATTAGAAGTTCTTTTTATTGATAATACTGATTCAATGAAAAGGATGGAAGAATCCGTAACTGATTCCCTCATTGATCCTGCTGATGCTCTGAGTATTCAAAAGAATCAATAGAATAATTTTTTTGTAGCTTCAAATTAGCCCTAATTTGTTATTAAATATTTACAAGCGAACACTGATCTAAACCGTCTCAAAAAACGAAAGTTTTCCCAAATTTCGGATTACGCTCCAATTTTAACTTTTCCCTACAAAGAATTTAAACAAAATAAATGACTAATGAACGTTTCGAATGTGAGATTTTAAGAGCTAGCAGGACCAGGCTGGCGCAATTAATAGAAACAAGTAATTACGAAATCCTATTTAAAATTCCAGAGGGTTTCAACAATAATATCATTTGGCAAATTGGTCATTGTATTACTTCTCAACAGCGGCATATGTATATGCGTAGTGGATTAGCAATGTACATATCAAAAGAATTCATGGAATCTTTTAAAATCGGTTCGTCTCCAAGTTTATGGAAAACTCCTCCAGATGTTAATGAGGTGAAACATTTATTGATTGATACAGTAGACCACCTGGAAGCAGATCTGGAATCCAGGCTATTTATAAACTATAGCCCTTTCGAGTTGCCCCTCGGATTTGAAGTGAAAAATCACATCCAGGCACTACAAGCCGCTAACTATCATGAAGCAGAGCATAGTGGCAAGATTTTCACGTATTTGAAGCTGCTACTCAACGCATAAATCCCGAATTAAGCTGCATACGAAATGTCGTTTGAGGTATTGATAGAACTAGGAATTTACTTACAAGTCATTGTCTCAAAAAAGAAGGTATCCATCCTCATGTAAGCTCCCCGGTTTTTAGAGCCATTTAAAAGTATAAATTAAGGTAGGATTAAGCCCTGAGCCCCTCCCTAAAAACTAGCCAGTTGAAACTAGAGAATTGGGCGTTGTACTCAAGGTTTCAATGAACTCATTCGGAGTAAAACCATCTAAGGAGCTATGTGGCCTGAAGGAGTTATATTCCTCA
>Ga0308159_1000918_pt1 | contig 51654 bp, 56 predicted proteins | sample PhyCR1_FD_201040 | JGI IMG/M metagenome (GOLD analysis project Ga0308159, IMG submission 201040) | Phyllosphere microbial communities from UC Gill Tract Community Farm, Albany, California, United States - DLSLC.R1 | ecosystem: Host-associated > Plants > Phyllosphere > Unclassified | place: USA...
GCTGCATGCGGTGTTCGACCACGAAGGACATGAACGGGATGATGCCCCCGAGGGCGATGAGCAGGAAGCGCGACGGCCTCCAGCGCATGATGCTCCACAGACGGAAGTCCGTGAAGAGGTAGAGCACATACAGCCAGCCGTGGGCGATGAGGATCGCGATCGACAGGTTGAACGTGCCCGGGGTCTCGCCCGCCGTGCCGTTGGGCACGAAGAACGGACCGTTGCCGAGCTGCATCTCGAGCTGCAGCGGCGTGTACTTGATGATGACCTCGACCACCAGGGCGAGCAGCAGCACACCGGTGATGTACGCCGAGACGCGGTACCACTTCACCGCCCCCGGGATCTTGGGGATGTCACGGGTTCGGACGGTCAGGGCCATGCCGGCAATCCTACCGTCGGAGCGCGTCGGCTTCGGTGGCGAGGGCTGCCTCGCGCTCCTCTTCCTGCTCGCGCTCCCAGGCGTCCTTCACGAACCGGTACCAGAGGAACACGGCGAAGCCGGCGAAGACGACCCACTCGATCGCGTAGAACAGGTTGAGCCAGTCGAACTGGACCTCGCGCGACGGTGCACGGTCGGCGATGGTGCCGAGGTCGGCGGCCTTCGCGGTGGTGCCGTCGGCGACGACGTACCCGAGGTACATGCGGTCGTCGAAGGCCTGCCAGGTGTTCACGAACCGGGCGGGGGCGACTGCGGAGTACTCGCCCTTCTTGTAGGCGTCCTGGTCGGGCGACTCCGCCGGGTAGTAGCGGCCCTGGATCGTGAGCGTCTGGCCGTCCGCCAGGCGCTCGCCCCCGGCGACGGCGGCCGACCGCTGGTCGGACCACCCGATGACGACCGGGAGGCTCGCCCCACCGTCCGAGTCCACCAGGTGTCCGACGGTCTGGTACTTCCCACCCCCGGTGCGGCCGGTCAGGACGGTGGTGTCGTCGGCGACGAAGGTCCCGGTGACGGTGACCTTCTGCCCGGCGAGACTCTCGCTGACGGGACGCTCGGGGGTGGTGACCGCCTCGAGCGTGCGGCGGGTCTCGGTGGTCGCCGGCAGGGGTTTGCCGTTGGCGATCGACCGCTCGAGCTGCCACTTGCCCAGCCCGGCGAACACCGCCGCCAGCACGAGCGCCAGCAACAGCAGCGCGATCCACCTCGGTCGTCGGGCAACGGCCCACATCTGTATCAGTACTCCGGATCGCGCTGTCGGACCGGGCGCTCGGGGCGCTCGGCGGGGATCTCGACCGGCGACGTCACGGGTGCGGACGTCGGCTCGGACCCCTCATTGTCTCGCTCGTCCCTGCCAGCCGCCTCGACGAGCGCGAACTCCTCGGCGAACTGGCGGTCCCGCTCGGCCTTCCGCGCCGCGGCGGTGGCGTCCGCCTCGGCCTCGGCCGCTTCGGCGCTCTCGGCGGCGGCTGCGGCGGCGACGGCACGTCGGCCGCCCAGGCGTCCGCGCAGGCGGATGAGCCGGCCCGGGCGCACCACGAGGCGGCCGATACGGTCCGAGTTCACCGCGAGCAGCGGCCCGAGGACGGCCATGCAGAGGACGTAGAGGCCCGCGAAGGCGGTGATCCGCGCCTCCAGCCCGGCGGCAGCCGACAGCGTCGCGAGGATCAGCGCGAACTCGCCACGGTTCACCAGGATGACGGCGGTGTTGATGCCCTGCTGGACGTTGAAGCCGTTCATCCGCGCGACGATCTGGCCGGCGACCGCGTTGAGCACGACCGTCATGCCGATGGCGCCGAGGACGGGCCAGAGCACCTCGCCGAAGGTCGACAGGTCGAGGCCGAGCCCGAAGTTGACGAAGAAGAACGCGGCGAAGACGTCGCGCATCGGCAGGGCGAGCTGTTCGATGCGGTCGCGGTACCGGGTCGCTCCGCAGAGCAGGCCGATGACGAAGGCACCGATGGCGTCGGTCACGCCGAGCAGGTCGCCGATGCCGCCGAACATGACCGCGAGTCCGAAGAACAGCACCGTGAACAGCTCGTCGTCACGGGTGGCGAAGATCTTCGACACCCACTTGCCCGCGAAGCGCGCGAGCGTGAACATCACGATGAGGAACCCGAACGCGAGTGCCAACTTGCCGACGACGGCCCAGACGTTGGTGTCGCCCGACAGCACGACGGAGACGATCGCCAGGTAGACGGCGATGAAGACGTCCTCGATCACGGTGACGCCGAGGATCATCGGGGTCTCGTCGTTCGCCAGGCGCCGGAGCTCGATGAGGAGCTTCGTCACGATGGCGCTCGAGGACGTCGCCGTCATGCCCGCGATGATCAGGGCTTCGCGGGTGCCCCAGCCGAGCGAGAACCCGAAGGCGAACCCGACGCCCATGTTGATGACGACGTAGGTGCCGCCCGACACCAGGAGCTTGCCGGCGTTGCCGTAGAACTCCTCTTGGTCGAACTCGAGCCCGAGGTTGAACAGCAGCAGGATGAGCCCGAACGTCGCGATGAGCTCGATCGTGTGGGACTCGACGCTCAGCCCGAACCACGGCGTGTTCGGACTCGCGACGAGTCCGACCACCATGTAGATCGGGATGGCCGGCAGACCGATGGTCTTGCCGAGCCGGCCCAGGACGTAGGCGATGACGAAGAGCACACCGATGGTGAGCAGCTCACCACCCAGGTGCATGCGCTAGCTCTTCCGCGGGGCCTCGGCCGAGGCGGCCGCAAGCTCTCCGCTGCGGTAGAAGGAGAACGCCTTGGCGACCTTCTCGGGGGATCCGGCGACGACGATGGTGTCTCCGGGGAAGACGACGAAGTCCGACGACGGCGCCGGGTTGGCGCTGTCGCCACGGACCACGGCGACGACGGTCAGGCCGATGAAGCCGGAGTCGTGCAGGTCGCCGAGGGGCTTGCCCGCGATGGCGTCGTCGTAGTCGACGGAGAACCAGTCGATGGACAGCCCGGGGATCTCGTCGAGCTTGTCGAGGCCCTCGGTGATCCGGGTGCCGCCGAGCAGTTCGGCGAGCGTGTGCGCTTCGTCTTCGCTGAGACGCAGCGAGACCTTCTCGGACTTGTCCGCGCCGTCGGAGACGTCGGCGAACGAGATGAGGTCGGAGTGCCCCGACCGGTGCGTGATGACACCGCACTTGCCACCGTCGTCGGTGTAGAAGCTGTGCAGCACGCCGACTCCGGGGAGTTTGACGCGATGGACGTCGACCATGATGGCTCCCTCTTCGAGTACCCCCATGCTAACCACCCGGTGACCCCGCGCATTCCTCCCGCTACTGTTCTGTGGATGGGGAGAACAAGGATCGTCGTGGCCGTCGTCGGGGTGCTGGTCGTGACGCTGTACGCGGCATTGCTCGCGGTGCAGCAACTCGTGCTGGATCCGCTCGCGGCGGTGCCGGGCACCTCGCTGGACGCGATCCACGCGCACCTCGAGGGGCAGGGGTTCGACGTCCGCGGTGACGTCGTCGCCATCCTCGTCACCGCGGCGATCGGTGTCGCTCTGGCGCTCGTGGTCGCGACGGTGACGCTCCGGCGGCGCGTGGAACCGCACTTCGTCGTCGCCTGGATGCTCGGGATCATCGCGGCGGGTGCGGTCCCGTTCTTCGTCGCCGGCTTCCAACTCGGCATGGACATCGCCGACGGCTACGGGGTCAGCGGCGGCGCCCACACCGCCTGGGCCGGTGTCCTGTACGTCACGAGCCTGATCGCGCTGGTCGCGATCCCGGTGGTGATCGTGTTCGGCGAGCGGCGACGCGCCCTCCGGGCCACGTCGGGACCGCAGGTCGTCTGACGGACGCACCACGGGCCTCCAGTCCGGTCTGCTGGCCTGGAGGCCCGTGGTGCGTGCGCGACGCTGCTCGCTACTCCGGCTCGCTCGTCTTCTCGCCGACGACCTGCTCGTCGGACGCCTTCGCGCCCTCGGCACCGTCCGAGCGACCGCCGCCCACGACCACGTCGTCCTCGTCGAAGCCGAACGCGATGTCGGGGGCCTCGAGCCGAACGCGGTCCGCGCTCTCGTCGTCGGGCTGCAGCTGCGACTCCCGTTCGGCGGCGACGCGCTTCAGGTAGTTCGCGACCTCGTGCTCGGTCGTCTCCTGGTCCCAGCCGAGCACGTCCGCCATGAGCTTCGCGGCGACGGGCGCTGCTGATTCGCCGCGGTCCCACGCCTCGATGGAGATGCGGGTGCGGCGGGCGAGGACGTCCTCCAGGTGCAGGGCGCCCTCGTGCGAGGCGGCGTAGACGACCTCGGCGCCGATGTAGTCGTCGGCCCCCGGCAGCGGTTCGGCGAGCGCGGGGTCCTGCTCGACGAGCTGCAGCACCTCGGTCGCGAGGGTGCCGTACCGGTTGAGCAGGTGCTCGATGCGGACCTTGTGCACGTTGAAGCTCCGTGCGGTGCGGGCGCGTCGGTTCCACGCGGCGGGGTAGCCCTCGGCGCCGAGGAGCGGGATGTCCTCGGTCGTCGACTCCGGGATCCTGCCGTCCATGGCCGCGACGGCCTCGTCGATGGCGTCCTTGCCCATCACCCGGTAGGTGGTCCACTTGCCGCCGGCGACCACGACGAGCCCGGGCACGGTGTGCGCGACGACGTGCTCGCGGCTGAGCTGTGAGGTCTGGTCGGACTCCCCCGCCAGCAGCGGGCGGAGTCCGGCGTAGACGCCCTCGACGTCCTCGCGGGTGAGCGGGACGGCGAGCACCTTGTTGACGTGCTCGAGGATGTAGTCGATGTCCGCCGCGGTCGCTGCCGGGTGCGCCTTGTCGAGGTACCAGTCGGTGTCGGTCGTGCCGACGAGCCAGTGCCGGCCCCACGGGATGACGAAGAGGACGCTCTTCTCGGTGCGCAGGATCATGCCCGTGTTCGACTGGAACCGGTCACGGGGGATGACGAGGTGGACGCCCTTCGACGCCCGCACCTTGAACTGGCCGCGGGTGCCGATCATCGCCTGGGTGTCGTCGGTCCAGACACCGGTGGCGTTGACGACCTGCTTCGCGCGGATCTCGAACCGTTCGCCGGTCTGGATGTCGTGGGCCTGCGCGCCGACCACGCGCTCCCCGACCTTGATGAACCCCTCGATGCGGACGCGACTGGCTGCCTCGGCGCCGTACGAGGCCGCGGTGCGCACGAGCGACGCGACGTAGCGGGCATCGTCGACCTGGGCGTCGTAGTAGGTCATGCCGCCGACGAAGGCGTCCTTCTTGAGCCCGGGCATGTTCCTGAGCACCTGCTTCCGGCTGAGGTGCCGGTGGTGCGGGACGCCGGGCGGACGGCCGCCGGACCAGCTGAACACGTCGTACATCGCCATGCCGATGCCGATGTAGAAGCGCTCCCAGACCCGGTGGTTGAGCGGGTAGAGGAAGCGCACGGGCTTCACCAGGTGCGGGGCGATGCGCTGGAGCAGCAGGCCGCGTTCGATGAGGGCCTCGCGGACGAGTGCGAAGTTGAGCTGCTCGAGGTAGCGGATGCCGCCGTGCACGAGCTTGGACGAGCGGCTCGACGTCCCCGAGCCCCAGTCACGGGCCTCGACGATGCCGACGCTCAGACCGCGGGTCACGGCGTCGAGCGCACTGCCCGCACCGACGATCCCGCCGCCCACGACCAGGACGTCGAGCTCCTTGGTCTTCAGCGTCTCGATAGCGGCCGCACGTTCGTCCGGCCCGAGCTTCGCCGCGGGGTCGAACCCCACGCCGGGCGCGACGTCACGCGGACGTCCGGCCGTGCTGGTCTGCTTCGTCGTGCTGGACTTGGCCATCGTCGCCTCCGGGTCACGGTCGGCGCCGTGGCGTCACCCGGGTTCGTGCCCGGGTGCCACCGTCACTGGTGGTACGGCGCCACGACCACTTCTACTCGCTGGAACTCCTTGGCGTCGGAGTATCCGGTCGTCGCCATCGAGCGGCGCAGGGCACCGACCAGGTTGGCGCGGCCGTCGTGGGTCGGCGTCGGGCCGTTCAGGACGTTCTCGAGCGGGGCGATCGTGCCCACCTCGACCCGGCGGCCGCGGGGCAGCTCGGGGTGGTGCGCCTCAGCGCCCCAGTGGTAACCGCCACCCGGGGCCTCGGTCGCTCGGGCCAGCGCGGTGCCGAGCATGACGGCGTCGGCGCCCACGGCGATCGCCTTGACGATGTCGCCCGCGGTGTCGAGCCCGCCGTCGGCGATGACGTGCACGTAACGGCCACCCGACTCGTCGAGGTAGTCACGACGGGCACCGGCGACGTCCGCGACGGCGGTGGCCATCGGGGCGTGGATGCCGAGCGCGGCGCGGGTGGTCGACGCTGCGCCGCCACCGAAGCCGACGAGCACACCGGCGGCACCGGTGCGCATGAGGTGCAGCGCCGACGTGTAGGTCGAGGCACCGCCCACGATCACCGGGACGTCGAGCTCGTAGATGAACTTCTTGAGGTTGAGGGGTTCCTCGGTCTGGGAGACGTGCTCGGCGGAGACCGTGGTGCCGCGGATGACGAACAGGTCGACACCGGCGTCGACGACCGTCTTCGAGAACTCCTGGGTGCGCTGCGGGCTGAGCGAACCGGCGACCGGCACCCCGGCTGCGCGGATCTCGGCCAGGCGTGCGGTGATCAGCTCGGCCTTGATCGGCTCGGAGTAGATCTCCTGCATGCGCTTCGTGACGTTGCCGTCGGTGAGCGACTTGATCTCGTCGTAGTACGGGCTCGGGTCCTCGTAGCGGGTCCACAGACCCTCGAGGTCGAGCACACCGAGGATTCCGAGCTTGCCCATCTGGATGACCGTCGCCGGCGAGGACACGGAGTCCATCGGCGCCGACAGGATCGGCGACGCGAACGTGAACGCGTCGATCGACCACTGCACGCTGACGTCGCGCGGGTCACGCGTCCGCCTGGAGGGGACCACCGCGATGTCGTCGAACGCGTACGCCCGACGTCCGCGCTTGCCTGCACCGATCTCGACTTCGCTCACTCGGACAGCCTACCGGGCGGGCTCTGCGGCGTGCACGGGCCGGACGGTGCGGGCGGCGGGCAACCTCGCACCGTGCGAGGCATGCCGCGTACGGTGCGAGGTTCCGTGTTCGGTGCGAGGTCGCGAGGGTCGCACCGAACACGGAACCTCGCACCACGCAGCCGTCACCACGCAGCCGTCAGCGCGGACGCCGCGGGGCCCGGCGGCGCTTCCGGAGCGCCCGCAGCACGAAGCCGAGCAGGAGCGCGAGCACCACGAGGACGACGAGCAGCACGGCCGCGACCTTGACGAGCAGCGCGGCCCCGACGAAGAGCGCGATGAACACGAGCCAGACGAGGGCGTCGAGCACGAGGGGTCCGGAGGTGCGCACCCGCGGAACGATACCGACCCGCGCGGGGCGAGCCGCGCCTCCTAGCCGGGTGCGACGGGCGACGCCGTCGTCAGCCGAAGACGCCGTCGTCAGCGCAGGACACCGCCACGCCGTCGAGACGCCGCCGAATTCCGAGGCGTCTCGACGGGACCGCGGCGTCAACGGAACACGACGGCGTCATGCGACCACAGTCATGCGACCACAGCCATGCGACCAGCGGCGAGTCGCGCCTCCAGGCCGGGTACAGGAGCGGGGCCGTGCGGCGCGAAGCGACCACGCACGGCCCCACCCGTCACGGATACCACCCCCACAGCGGTACCCGTAGCCGACGACAGCGCTAGCGCTGTGCGTCGACGTCCTTGGCGAGCGTCCCCAGGTAGAGCTCGATGACCTTGGGGTCGTCAGCGAGTTCCTTCCCGGTGCCCGAGTACGCGTTCTTCCCCTGGTCGAGCACGTACCCACGATCGCAGATCTGCAGACAGCGTCGCGCGTTCTGCTCCACCATGATGATCGACACACCGGCCTTGTTGATCCGGCGGGTCCGCAGGAACGTCTCGTCCTGGCGCACGGGGGACAGTCCGGCGCTCGGCTCGTCGAGCAGCAGCACCTTCGGGTCCATCATCAGCGCACGGGCCATCGCGACGGACTGCCGCTCACCACCCGAGAGCGATCCGGCCCGCTGGTTGCGCCGCTGCGCGAGGACCGGGAACAGGTCGTAGATGACCTCGAGCCGCTCGGCGAACTTCCGGGGCCGCAGGTACAGCCCCATCTGCAGGTTCTCCTCGATGGACAGCGAGGGGAACACGTTGTTCGTCTGCGGCACGAAGCCGACACCGGCCTGCACGAGCTTGTTCGCCTTGAGGTTCGTGATGTCGTCCCCCTGCAGGGTCACCGATCCCTCGCGGATGGACACGAGCCCGAACAGCGCCTTCAGGAGCGTCGACTTGCCCGCACCGTTCGGCCCGATGATGCCGATGAGCTCGCCCGGGTAGCAGTCCAGGTCGCAGCCGTTCAGGATGTTCACGCCCGGCAGGTAGCCGGCGACGAGGTTCTTCGCGCTGAGCACCGGCTCGCGTTCCAGCGTGGCCGCCGGGGACGGACTGGAGGCACTGCTCGCGTTCGTGGGGTCCGTTGCGTCCGTCATCGGGTCGTCTCCTCTGCTGCGTCCTCTTCGGCGACTTCCTCCGCCAGTTCCTCGAAGGTCTCCTCGGTGAGGAGCGAGTCGTCACCCAGGTCGGTGTCGTGGTGCGCACCGAGGTAGGCGTCGATCACGGCCTGGTCGTCCATCACCGTGTCCGCCGGGCCCTCGGCCACGACCTTGCCCTCGGCCATCACGACCACCCAGTCCGAGATGTGCCGGACCATGTGCATGTCGTGCTCGACGAACAGCACGGTCATGCCGTCGTCGCGCAGGGACTGGATGTGCCCGAGGAGCGACTGGGTGAGCGCGGGGTTCACGCCGGCCATCGGCTCGTCGAGCATGATCATCGTCGGGTCGGACATCAGCGCCCGGGCCATCTCGAGCAGCTTGCGCTGCCCGCCGGACAACGAACCGGCGTAGTCGTCGGCCTTGGTGTCGAGCTTGAACCGGGCGAGGAGGTCCTCGGCCTTGGCCGTGATCTCGCGCTCCCGCTTCGCCCACACCGGCTTGACCAGGGCGGCGAAGAAGTTCTCGCCGGGCTGGTCGCGGGCGCCGAGGAGCATGTTCTGCATCACGGTGAGCCGGGACAGCGCCTTGGTCAGCTGGAAGGTGCGGACCATGCCCTTGTTCGCGATGTGCGTCGCGCTCGTCTTCTGCAGCGTGGCGCCGTTGAACTGCGTCTTCGCCCCGGGGCTCGGCTTGTCGAACCCGGTGAGCAGGTTGAAGAACGTGGTCTTGCCGGCGCCGTTCGGGCCGATCAAGGCCGTGATGGAGCCGCGCTGGACCTCGAGGTGGTCGACGTCCACGGCGGTCATGCCCCCGAAGCGGCGGGTGACGTCGTCGACGGTGAGGATCGGGTCGGCCTTGGGGTGGCCGTAGGTCTCAGACACTGAACGTCAGCTCCTTCTTGTTGCCGAGCAACCCCTGTGGACGGAACACGATGAGCAGCATGAGCGCGACGCCGACGAGCACGTACGAGAACTGCTCGGCCTGCTGCGCGTTCATGATCGAGTCGGGGATGAAGTCGCCGGCCAGCGTGCGGATGAAGAGCCGGACGACGAAGAAGAGCACGGCTCCGAGCACCGGTCCGAACACCGTCGCCGCACCACCGAGGATGAGCGCCGTCCAGATGAAGAACGTCATCGAGCGGCCCATGGCGTCCGGTTGCACCGAACTCGGCAGCACGTAGATGATGCCCGCGATCGCACCGAGCGCCCCACCGAACACGAGCGCCTGCATCTTGTACGAGTAGACGTTCTTGCCGAGCGAGCGGACGGCGTCCTCGTCCTCGCGGATGGCCTTCACCACGCGGCCCCACGGGCTGCGCATGAGCAGGAAGAGCACCAGGGTGAACAGGGCGACCATGGCCCACGCCGCGATGCGGATCCACCAGCCGTTGACGCCGTTGTTCGCGTACGTGAACCACAGGATCGTGGTGGTGCCGTCGGGCAGCGGGCTGAGGGCGGTGAACGGGTCGCGGTAGCTCGACCCGGTGATGCCGTTCGAGCCGCCCGTGGTCGAGGTGAGCAGGCTCGAGCGGCCCACCATGCGGATGATCTCGGCGCCGGAGATCGTGACGATCGCCAGGTAGTCGCCGCGCAACCGCAGGGTCGGGATGCCGAGGATGATCGCGAACACGATCGCGACGAGCAGGGCGATGAGGACCGCCATCACGAACGGCAGCCCGTTGGTGATCGAGATCGCGAAGCCGTAGGCACCGAGCAGCAGGAACGCTGCCTGGCCCATGTTCACGAGGCCGGTGAGCCCGAAGTGCACGTTCAGGCCGATCGCGGCCAGCGCGAACGCCGCCGTGGTCGGGGCGAGTGCCTCCTGGGTGAGCGAGGACAGCAGGTTGAGGATGTAGTCCATGCGCGTGCTCCCTTAGCCGATCCGCTCGGCGCGGCCGAAGATGCCCTGCGGCCGGAACAGCAGGATGAGGATGAGGATGACGAGGGCGGTGGCGTACTTGAAGTCACCGGGGAGCACCAGGTTCGTGAGCTCCACGACGACGCCGATGATCATCGAGCCGACCAGGGCGCCGTACGCGGTGCCGAGGCCACCGAGCGTGACCGAGGCGAACATGAGCAGGAGCAGCTGGAGCCCGGTCTGCCAGTTCACGCCGTTCAGGACGAGTCCGAGCATCACACCGGAGAGCCCCGCGAGGCCGGCGGCGAGCGTCCACACGAAGCGGATCACCCGGTCGACGTCGATGCCGGAAGCCGCGGCGAGCGCCGGGTTGTCCGACACGGCGCGGGTCGCCCGGCCGAAGCGCGTCTTCGCCAGGAAGAGCCCGGTCGCGACGAGGACCACGAGCGCGATCCCCATGGCGACGTACGACTGCACCGTCAGGGTGACGCCGGCGAACCGCACGGTCTCCGGGTTGCCCTGCTGGATGCGGACCGTCGAGGCTCCGAAGAAGTACTGGAACGCGTACTGGGCGGCGATCGACAGACCGATCGTCACGATCATGAGCTGCGTGAGGCTGATGCGCCGTCGCCGGAGTGGGCGCCAGATCGCGGCGTCCTGCAGGTACCCGGTCGCGGCGCACAACAGCGTGACGACGATGCCGGTGACCCAGATGTTCCAGCCGAGCTGGTTGGCGAACACGTACGCCAGCAGACCGCCGAGGGTGACCTGCTCACCGTGCGAGAAGCTCGACAGCCCTGTCGTGCCGTAGATGAGCGAGAGCCCGATCGACGCCAGTGCGATGAGCAGCCCGAGCCGGAGACCCGAGGCGAACTGCTGCCAGGCCCGCTGGATGCTCACGCCCGACGAGTCCGTCGAGGTCGTGGCGCCCTTCTGGTCGGACAGCTGGAAGATCTGCCCGACGTTGGCGTTCAGGGTGGCCTGCACCTTGCGGTCGGCGTCGGCGGCGTTCGTCAGGTACTGACCCTTCGGCAGGGTGCCCTGGTCGACGCTCACCGTGTACTCGCCGGCCGTGTCGACGCTGACGGACCAGCGGCCGTCGCCGTTGGTCGTGGCCGTCTGGTCGAAGCCGCTCGGGCCGGTCACGTCGACGTCGACGCCCTCGGCCGGTTCACGCTCGGAGTCGGTGATCGTGCCCTGGATGCACCCGTTGTCGGGGCTGACGGTGCACGCCTGGCTGGTGGCCGGTGCCGAGGTGGCACTGAAGGCCGGCAGGGTGACCGCCCAGTCGATCAGGAAGGTCGCCAGGAACGCGGCGACGAGCACGGCCGCGAGGACCGGTCGTCGTCGTGCGTGGCGGAGGCGGAACAGGCGCGGCTGCGCCCGTCCCGGAGGAGTGATGGATCCCACGGAAGAGCCTCTCGTTCGGATGACGAGGAACCTATGGGGATTTTGTGACACCCGTGTTTCCAACACGTTCCCTGTGTGATTCGTACCCGAACTGTGACGTTGTGGAGGAATGCTCCGAGGCGGGCGCGATCCGTGCCTCCAGGCGGAATGCGGCGACAGCCGCTCGCGTTACCATGTCCTATCCGGAACCCGTCGTCGTGTTCCCGGTGTCTCGACACTTCACTCGCCCACGAAGGGGACCCATGGACCAGCCGGATCCGTTCGGATTCATCGGACTCACGTACGACGACGTCATGCTGCTGCCCGGGCACACCGACGTCATCCCGAGCGAGGCGTCCACGGCGTCCCGGCTCACCAAGCGGATCTCCGTCAACGTCCCGCTGCTCTCCGCCGCGATGGACACCGTCACCGAAGCCCGCATGGCCATCGCCATGGCGCGCCAGGGCGGCATCGGGATCCTGCACCGCAACCTGTCCATCGAGGACCAGGCTGCCTACGTCGACAAGGTCAAGCGCTCCGAGTCGGGCATGATCACCAACCCGGTGACCACCACCCCGGACGCCACCGTGGCCGAGGTCGACGCGCTCTGCGGCCAGTTCCGCGTCTCCGGCCTGCCGGTCGTCGAGCAGGACGGCACCCTCGTCGGCATCATCACGAACCGCGACATGCGCTTCGTGGCCACGTTCGAGCAGGCCACCACGTACGTGCGCGACGTGATGACGAAGGCCCCGCTGATCACCGCGATGGAGGGCATCGACCCCGAAGAGGCGATCGCCATCTTCGCGCAGCACAAGATCGAGAAGCTGCCGCTGGTCGACGCCGACGGCAAGCTCCGCGGCCTCATCACCGTCAAGGACTTCGACAAGAGCGAGCAGTACCCGGACGCCACGAAGGACGACGAGGGCCGACTCCGCGTCGGTGCCGCGATCGGCTTCTTCGGCGATGCCTGGCAGCGTGCCGAGGCCCTGCGTGACGCCGGCGTCGACGTGCTCGTCGTCGACACCGCCAACGGCGAGAGCGAAGGCGTGCTCGACATGGTCCGCCGCCTCAAGGCCGACCCGACGTTCGACGCGATCGACGTCATCGGCGGCAACGTCGCCACCCGCGCGGGCGCCCAGGCGCTCATCGACGCCGGTGTGGACGCCGTCAAGGTCGGTGTCGGCCCGGGCTCCATCTGCACCACGCGCGTCGTCGCCGGTGTGGGTGTGCCGCAGGTGACCGCCGTGTACGAGGCCTCCCTCGCCGCACGCGAAGCCGGTGTGCCGATCATCGCCGATGGTGGCCTGCAGTACTCGGGCGACATCGCGAAGGCCCTGGTGGCCGGTGCCGACACCGTCATGCTCGGCTCGCTGCTGGCCGGCACCGACGAGTCCCCCGGTGACCTGGTGTTCGTGGGTGGCAAGCAGTTCAAGGCCTACCGCGGCATGGGGTCCCTCGGGGCCCTGCAGACCCGTGGCAAGAAGACCTCGTACTCGAAGGACCGCTACTTCCAGGCGGACGTGCCGAACGACGACAAGCTCATCCCCGAGGGCATCGAGGGCCAGGTGCCCTACCGCGGCTCGGTCGGCAACGTCGTCTACCAGCTCACCGGTGGGCTGCGGCAGTCGATGTTCTACGTCGGCGGTCGCACGATCCCCGAGCTGAAGGCTCGTGGCAAGTTCGTCCGCATCACGGCGGCGGGGCTCAAGGAGTCCCACCCGCACGACGTCCAGATGGTCGTCGAAGCGCCGAACTACCGCAGCTAGCGGCACTGCTCGACCAGACGCCCCCGCTCCGGACGGAGCGGGGGCGTCTGGCGTTCGTACGCGGACGCGTCAGGCCGAACGCCAGTCGTTCGACGTGATGTGCGAGCCGCCGTGCGGACCCATCTGCAGCATGCCGCCGTCCACCGGCAGGGACACCCCGGTGATGTACGACGACGCACGCGAGGCCAGGAACGCCACGGCTGCCGCGATCTCCCACGCGTTGCCCGGACGGCCGAGCGGCACGCCGGGGCGGTCGATGGTGTGCGGGTCCTCGTCCTCGGCGCCGGTCATCCGGGTGGCGATCTCGCCGGGGGCGACGGCGTTCACGGTGATGCCGTGCTCGGCGAGCTCGATCGCCATGGTCTTCAGCAGGCCGCCGAGCCCGTGCTTCGCGGCGTCGTAGGCGCTCGAGCCGGAGCGGGGCTGGTGTTCGTGCACGCTCGTGATGCCGATGATCCGGCCGCCGGTGCCCGCCTGCACCATGTGCTTCGCAGCGGCCTGCATCGTGACGAAGGCGCCGTCGAGGTCGGTCGACACCGTGTGGCGCCACTGGTCGAGGGTCATCTCGAGGAACGGGGCGTTGTCGCCGGTGCCGGCGTCGGCCACGAAGACGTCGACGCCACCCAGCTGCGAGACGAGGCGGTCGACGACGGCGGCCGCCCCGGCGAGGTCGGAGACGTCGATCTGCTCGACGAAGGCCCGACGGCCGGTCTTCCGGACCTCCTCCGCGGTCTCCTCGGCACGGTCGGGTTCGGACAGGTAGGTGATGCCGACGTCCATGCCGGCTTCGGCGAGCGCGACGGCGGTCGCACGGCCGATCCCGGATTCGGAACCGGTGACGATGGCTGTGGTGGGCTGGAAGTCGCTCATGCGGCGGACCGTACGCCGGGCCTCCCGGGCGCCCTGCCGGACCATCCGCCTGGCGCAGGTCGGGTCGCCACGCCGGCATCGTCACTCCTGCGCCGATCCCTGTCCCTGCGCACAGGAACGTCACGGCTCGGTAACGAAACACCTTTGCGTACCGCCCCGTCACACGGGCGAAACACATGGACCCTACGTTTCTCGACATCCAGTGGAGGCGTCGCATTCACCCGAAGCGGCACAGCCTCCGCGCAGAGAAAGGGCTCCACGGATGATCAGAACCACCCGTGCCACCGCGGCACTGGCGTTGGCGGGCGCAGCAGCCGTCCTCCTCGCCGCGTGTTCCACCACCGGCAGTGCTTCCCCCTCGAGCTCGGCGTCGAGCGATGCGAAGAAGGATCCCGCCGCCAGCTGCAAGGCCCCGGACACCCCCGGTACGGATGCGCTGAAGATCGGCACGATCCTGCCCCTGACCGGTTCGCTGGCCTACCTCAACCCGCCGGCGGAGTCCGGTGTCGGCCTGGCCGTCAAGGACATCAACGCCGCGGGCGGCGTCCTCGACAAGGACGTCACGATCGACCCGGCGACCGACTCCGGTGACAGCAACGACATGACCGTGTCGAGCTCCGCCGCGACGAAGCTCGTCAACGCGAAGGTGCCGGTCGCGATCGGTGCCGAGTCCTCGTCGGTCACGCTGAACGTCATCGACCAGCTGACGAGCAACTGCATCGTCGAGATCTCGCCCGCGAACACCGCGACCGACCTCTCCGGCTACTCGTCGTACTACTACCGGACCGCACCGCCGGACTCGGTGCAGGGTTCCGCGCTCGGTCAGCTCGTGACCGGTGACGGCAACGCGAAGGTCGCCTTCCTGGTCTTCAACGACACGTACGGCACCGGCCTCCGCAACTCGGTGCAGGCTGCGGTCGAGGCGTCGGGTGGCCAGGTCGTCTACGGCGGCAAGGGTGAGGGCCAGGAGTTCCCGCCCGGCCAGACCACGTTCTCGTCCGAGGTGACCGCGGCCCTGGCCGCGAAGCCCGACGCGATCGTCGTCCTGGCCTTCGACGAGACGAAGTCGATCATCCCGGAGCTCGTGTCGCAGGGCAACGAGGCGAAGATCTACATGTCCGACGGCAACACGGCGGACTACTCGAAGGACTTCGACAAGGGCACCCTGACCGGCGCCCAGGGCACCATCCCCGGTGCCTCGCCGAAGGACGACTTCAAGAAGCAGCTCGCTGCGTTCTACAAGGACTCGTCGGGCAAGACGCTCGCCGACTACTCGTACGCGGCGGAGTCCTACGACGCCACCGTCCTCGCCGCCCTCGCCGCGGTGAAGGGCAAGGGCACCGACTCCGGCACCATCCAGGCCAACATGGCTGCGGTGTCGGGTGCCGACGGCGGCACCGAGTGCGCCACGTTCAAGGAGTGCAAGACGCTCCTGGACGACGGCAAGGACATCCACTACACCGGCCCGTCCGGCATCGGTCCGTTCGACGAGAACAACGACCCGTCGGCCGCCTACATCGGCATCTACAAGTTCGACGGCGACAACAAGCCGGTCTACCAGAGCGCCATCCAGGGTGCGGTGAAGAAGTAGGGCGCAGCCCAGCACCGCTCGCGAAAGCGACAGGCCCCCACGGAACTTCCGTGGGGGCCTGTCGCTTTCGCGTCGGTGGCGGGGACGCCCGGCAGGGTCCGTCGCCGCAGCAGGACGGACCGACGGACGGCCTGGAGGCCCGTGGGGCGTCCGTCAGACCGGCTCGGCCTGGGTGGGTGCGAGCGCCCGGCGACGGGACGCCCGCGCGGCGGCGAACGAATCCGCCGTCAGCACCACGAGCGCGAGCCACACGATGCCGAAGCCGAACCAGCGTCCGGCCGACATCTCCTCGTGCTGCACGAGCACCCCGACGAGCAGCTGCATCACGGGCGCCAGGTACTGGGTCAGCCCGAGCGTCGACAGGCTCACCCGCCGTGCCGACGACGCGAAGAGCAGCAGCGGCACCGCGGTCGCCGGCCCGGTCAGCACCGTGATGACCGCGTGCCGCCAGCCCTCGCTCGTGAACGTCACGCCGCCACCGAGCCCGGTCACACCGAGCACCACCAGCGCCACGACCGCGATCGGCAGCAGCCACACGGTCTCGATCGTCAGGCCGCTCAGGGCATCCACGGTGCCGCCGACCCGCTTCTTCACCAGGCCGTACAGTCCGAACGAGAACGCCAGGGCCAGCGAGATCCACGGCATCTGCCCGTAGCCGATCGCGATGACGACGACCGCCACGACGCTCAGCCCGACGGCTGCCCACTGCGCCGGACGCAGGCGTTCGCGCAGGACCACGACGCCGAGCGCGATCGTGACGAGCGGGTTGATGAAGTAGCCGAGCGCGGCCTCGACGGTGTGGCCGGTGGTCGTCGCGAGGACGTAGACGGTCCAGTTGACCAGGATCAGGACGGCGGCGAGCCCCATCACGAGCATCACGCGGCGCTGGGCCATCAGGGTGCGGGTGCGGAGCCACGACCGGGTCACCGCGATCGCCACCGCGCAGAACACCAGGCCGAAGACGATCCGCCACGACACGATCTCGAACGCCGCCGCGGGGGCCATGGCCGCGAAGAGCAGCGGCATCAGCCCCCAGAGCCCGTAGGCCACGATGGCCTGCACCACGCCGACGGATGCCTCGCTGCGGACGGGTCGCGCCGGACTCGGTTCACTCACGGAACCATCCTAGGAACGACCGCCGACCCGTGGGACGCGCACCGGGCCTCCAGGCGGGGTGACAGCGGGATGATCAGGACCGGCGCACCCGGGTGACCGGCCTCGGACGCACGAACGCCCCGTCGGCCCGAAGGCCGGACGGGGCGTCCGAAAAAACGAGCGACTAGCGCTCCACGACCGCGAGCACGTCGCGGGCAACACTAAGAATCAAGAACTCTTCACCCGAGTACTTAACTTCCATCCCACCGAACTTCTGGTAGATGACGGTGTCCCCAACCGACACGTCGACCGGAACACGGTTGCCATTGTTGTCGATCCGACCCGGACCCACGGCGACGACCTCGCCCTCCTGGGGCTTCTCCTTCGCGGTGTCGGGGATGACCAGACCGGAAGCGGTGGTCTGCTCCGCCTCGACCTGGCGGATGACGATGCGATCCTCGAGCGGCTTGATGCTGACGGCCACGGTGACCTCTTCTTTCTCGGTACGGACTCGGTACAGATGAAAACCGGGTTGGCACTTCGCACAGGAGAGTGCCAACGCCAACTCTAGGGGGCCTCTGGCACTCGGTCAATCCGAGTGCCAGCACATCCGGAGAACACGCAGCACCTGCGAGGATCGACGCATGGACGCCGCCGAACTCACCGCACTGCTGACCCCCGACGGGATGGCCCTGCTCGACCGTACCCCGGGCGTCTCCGACGGCGGCGAGATCGTCCGCGTGGTGTCCCGGCTGCGCGCCGAGGGGCACGATGCCCGACTCGTCGCCGCAGTGCTGACCCAGGCGAAGCTGCGGCTGAAGGCACGCGGCAAGTTCGGCGACTTCGCCTCCCGCATGCTCTTCACCGAGGCCGGGCTCGAGCAGGCCACCCGGCTGCAGGTCGCGGCCCAGCACGCCGGACGCTTCGCGGCGGCCGGGCTGACCCGGGTCGCCGACCTCGGCTGCGGCATCGGCGGGGACGCCATGGCGATGGCCGCGATCGACCTCGACGTCACCGCCGTCGACCGCGACGAGGTGACGGCGGCCGTCGCGACCCACAACCTGGCGGTCTGGCCGAACGCACGGGTGGAACTCGGTGATGCCGCGTCCTTCGATCTGTCCTCGGTGGACGGCGTGTGGATGGACCCCGCACGCCGCACCTCCGGCCACTCGGACACCCGCCGGCTTGCCGACCCCGACGACTGGTCGCCCTCGCTCGACACCGTGTTCGCCGCGGCGACGTCGACGCCGACCGGTGTGAAGCTCGGACCGGGCATCGACCGCGACCTGATCCCGGACACCGCCGAGGCGCAGTGGACCTCCGTCGACCGCGAGGTCGTCGAGCTCGCCCTGTGGTTCGGCCCACTCGCCCGACCCGGGATCCGCCGCGCTGCCACCGTCATCGGTGCACACGGCATCGCCGAGATGACCGGAGCGGCCGACGCCGACGACGCCGAGGTCGGACCGCTCGGCGCCTACCTGTACGAGCCCGACGGCGCCGTGATCCGCGCACGGCTGATCGGCGACCTGGCACGCGGCCTCGACGGGCACATGCTGTCCGAGGGCATCGCCTACGTCACGTCCGACCGCGCCGTCACGACCCCCTTCGCGCAGGGCTTCCGGGTGCTCGACACGATGCCGCTCGACGTCAAGCGCCTGGCCGCACGGCTCGCCGCCGACGGCATCGGCACCGTCGAGATCAAGAAGCGCGGCGTCGACGTCGACCCGGCGCAGTTCCGCAAGCGGCTGCGGTTGCGCGGGTCGGGTCGCGTCACGCTCGTGCTCACCCGCCTGGAGGGCCGCCACACGGCGATCCTGTGCGAGCGGCTCTCCGACACGGTCGGCTGACGGCCGGGGGCCGCGTGCGGTGCTGCGAGCGGGTCGGCGTCAGTTGACGAAGGCGCCGGAGTTCGAGCTGTAGTCGGAGTAGTCCGAGTAGTCCGACGCGTTCGCGATCGAGATCCACACCAGGGCGACGATCAGGATGAACAGGCCCGTCAGGATCCAGCCACCGATGATGCCGGCGAGCGCCAGGCCGCGGCCACCCTCGCCGGTCTGCTTGATCTTGCCGAGGGCAATGTGGCCCATGATCGCGCCGGCCGGGCTCGTCAGGATGATGATCGGCCAGATGATGATGCCGCCGAACGCGAAGACGATCGACAGGATCGACAGGACGTTCGTCTTCGGGCGCTGCGCGTAGGGCTGGTACGTGTACGGGTTCGACGCGTAGGGCTGCTGCTGCGGCTGCGCGTACGGGTTCTGCTGCTGGCCGTACGGGTTCTGCGGGGCGCCGTACGCGTTCTGCTGCTGCTGCTGCTGCTGCGGAGCCGCGTACGGGTTCTGCTGCTGCGGGGCCGCGTACGGGTTCGACGAGGCCTGCGGTGCCGCGTAGGGGTTCTGCTGCTGCCCGTACGGGTTCGACTGCTGCTGCGGCTGGCCGTACGGGTTCTGCGGCTGCTGCGGAGCGCCGTACGGGTTCTGCTGCTGTGGGGCCGCGTACGGGTCCTGCTGCTGGCCGTACGGGTTCTGGGGCGCTTCCGGGGCCGACGGCGCCTGCGGTGCGTCAGGAGCCTGCGGGGCGTCCGGGGCGGGCGTGCCGTCGGGCTGTCCGTTCGCCGGGCCGTTCGGCGTCTCGCCCGGCTTCGGCCACTCGTTCTGATCGGACACCGTCCACCCCTCTCGGGCGTCCGGTCTCTCCGACGCCCGTGTGAATCCTCCCACAGGCTCCCGAAGAAGGACCGGGGCCGAACTGGTCAGACCTGGACGGTCGTCACCGGCAGGGTCGAGTCCGCCGCGATGCCGAGGTCGCTCGGCGCGTGCCCCTCGGCCACGAGTCGGGCGCCGACGGCGGCGATCATCGCGCCGTTGTCCGTGCACAGGTCGAACGGCGGGATCCGGAGCCGCACGCCCGCGGCCGCGCAGCGCTCCTCGGCGACCTGTCGCAGTCGGGCGTTCGCGACGACCCCGCCACCGAGCAGCAGCCGGTCGACACCGGTGTCGCGGCACGCGTTCAGGGCCTTGGTCAGCAGGACGTCGACGACGGCCTCGCGGAAGCTCGCGGCGACGTCGGCCACCGGCACCTCGCGGCCCTCGTCACGGCAGCGCTCGACCCACCGTGCGACGGCGGTCTTGAGCCCCGAGAACGAGAAGTCGTACCGGTGCGCGGCCATGTCCTTCGGCAGCGTCAGTCCGCGGGGGAACCGGATCGCCGTCGGGTCGCCCTCGGCCGCGGCACGGTCGATCTGCGGGCCGCCGGGGTATGGCAGTCCGAGCAGCCGCGCGACCTTGTCGAACGCCTCGCCCGCCGCGTCGTCGATCGTCTCGCCGAGCAGTTCGACGTCGCCGACCAGGTCCCGCACCAGCAGCAGCGACGTGTGGCCGCCGGAGACCAGCAGCGCGATCGTCGGCAGCTCGATCTCGCTGCCGTCCTCGCGCAGCACATCGGCCCCGACGTGCCCGACCAGGTGGTTCACACCGTACAGGGGCTTCCCCGTGGCCACGGCGAGCGCCTTCGCGGCTCCCACCCCGACCATGAGCGCCCCCGCCAGGCCCGGCCCGGCGGTCACCGCGACGGCGTCGAGTTCGTCGAGGGTGACGCCGGCACGCTCGAGCGCCTCGTGCAGCGTCGGGGTCATCGCCTCCAGGTGGGCCCGTGCGGCGACCTCGGGCACGACCCCGCCGTAGCGCGCGTGCTCGTCCATGCTCGAGGCGATCACGTTCGCCAGCAGCGTGCTCCCCCGCACGATGCCCACGCCCGTCTCGTCGCAGCTCGTCTCGATGCCGAGCACCAGTGGTTCAGTCGCGCTCACCGAGGGCCTCCTGTCCGATGGGTCCGACGCCCGACGACCGCTCGGCGTCCGGGCCGGGCAGCTCTGCCCGCATCACCCACGCGTCGACGCCGTCCGGTTGGTAGTAGCGCGGTCGGGTCGCGATGTGCTCGAACCCGAACGCCGTGTACATCGCCTGCGCCACGGGGTTGTCCGCGCGCACCTCGAGGAACACCTCGCGCACACCGCGGCGCCGGGCCTCGTCGAGCAGTTCCGTGAGCAGGACCCTCCCGAGCCCCTTGCCGCGCTGGTCCGCGGCGACGGCGATGGTCTGCACGTCGGCGACCGGGTTGCCCGCGAGCGACGAGAGCCCGGCATACCCGACGACCAGCGGCGCGGACGTGTCGTCGGCCGTCTCGATCACGACGTAGTACCCGTGCGGTGAGTACAGCTCGCCGGACATCTGCGACGCTGACCAGGCGTCCGTCGGGAACGAGACGTGCTCGAGCCACATGATGTCGTCGAGGTCCTGCGGGTGTGCTCGCCGCAGGCGGAGCCCGTCCGGCAGGGTCACTGCTTCACCCGCTTGGGCGCACCCGGCACCGTGACGTCGGGGTCGCGCAGGTACAGGGGCGTGTCCTGGTCGAACGCCGCACCGGACGCGAGCCGGTCCGCGGCGAGCGAGCCGAGCCTCCAGGCCGGGATGGACGCGACCGTCACGCGGTCCCAGCCCACCGCTTCGGGCCGGGAGGCGCGGATCGCGTCGTCGAGATCGGCGGGCTTGGCGAGTCCGGGGCCGGCCACGCGGACGCCGTCGGCATCGTAGGCGCTCCAGTAGACCTCGCGGCGGCGTGCGTCCGTGAGGACGACGAACGGTCCGGCGGTGCCCGAGTCGCGCTGGTCGAGGGCCACCGCGTCGTGGCTGACGAGGGGCAGGACGGGGACGCCGCGGGCCGCGGCGAAGGTGCGGGCGGCGGCGATGCCGACGCGCAGGCCGGTGAAGGGGCCCGGGCCCATGCCGGCGACGACCCCGGTGACGTCGGCGCCGGTGATGCCGGCCTCGGCGAGGGTCTCGGCGAGGAACGGGCCGATCACCTCGGCGTGCCGGCGGCTGTCCTCGGTGTCGCGGGTCGCGAGGGCCTGGCCGGTGGCCGGGTCGACGACGGCGACGGAGGTCCCGGCGGAGGTGTCGATCGCGAGCAGCACCCGTCCATCGTAGGCGGCCGTCATCGCGCCGGCAGTCCGCGGGACCACGCGACCTCGTGCTCCAGCTGCCCGGTCCGACGGAACAGGCGGACCTGGTGGGTGTCCGGCAGCGCGGCGGCCAGGGCCCGTCGGTCGGCGGGCGTGAAGCCGAGCGACTGCCAGAACGGACCCGAGCGACGCGAGAACAGCCACGCGCGCTCCGCACCGGCCTCGGTCGCCCGCTCGATCGCGAACCGCGCCAGGCGCGTACCGGCCCCGGAGTGGCGCTGCTGCGGCGCGACGGCCACGCTGCGGACCAGCACGTGTCGGCCGTCAGCGCTCGCCTCGAACCCGGCGCTGCCGACCACACCTCCGTCGTCGTCGCGGTCGAGCCAGAGTCGCACCGTCGGCTCGTCGAGCCCGGCGAGCGTCAGGTCCGCCCCGACGAGGAACGCACGGAGCGCCTCGACGTCACCCGCGTCGACGGGCTGCAGGGTCAGAGGGCCACGCCTTCCCAGCGCGGGCCGGTGGCGGTGACGACGACGCGGCGGGGCTCGTCGGGCACGTCGTCCGGGTCCGTGTCGTCGGCGGCTGCGTCATCGGCACCGGTGGCGCGCGTGATCTCGACGTCGAGCACGCTGTCGCTGATGCCGTCGACCATGCCGCGGCCCCACTCGACGACGACGATCGCGGCGTCCCAGTCGAGGTCGAGGTCGTCGAGCTCGACCGGGTCGGACAGGCGGTAGGCGTCGACGTGCACCAGGTCGGGTCCGGCGGTCGTCGGGTGGGTCCGGGCGAGGACGAAGGTCGGGCTGGACACCTGGCCGCGCGCACCGAGTGCAGCGCCGAGCCCGCGCGTCAGGGTCGTCTTGCCGGCCCCGAGCGGCCCGGTCAGCACGACGAGGTCCCCCGCACGCAGCACGGCGGCCAGCCGGGCGCCGAGCTCCCCCATCGCCTCGGTGCCGTCGACGGTGGTGTCGAGCAGGACGTGCGACTCGGTCACGGCCGCTCGCCCCGCAGGTACTCCCCGACCCGTCCCTCGATGTCGTGGCCCTCGTAGGACCGCGGCACGCGGCTGCCGATGCGGCAGACGATCTCTTCACCGATTGTCTCGAGCGCTGCGCCCCACTCGAGCACGGTCATCTCGTCGTGCTCGCCGGTGCCGAACAGCACGACAGTGTCGCCGGTCTGCACGTCGTCCTCGCCGACGTCCACCAGGAACTGGTCCATCGCGACGCGGCCGGCGATCGGGTAGCGCTTGCCGCCGATCGCGACCTGGATGCGGCCCTGTGCCAGACGCGGGACCCCGTCGGCGTACCCGACGGGCACGAGCGCCAGGGTCGTCTCGGTCGCGGTGCGGTACGTGTAGTCGTAGGAGACGCCGGTGTCGACGGGGACGCGCTTCGTCTTCGCGACCGACGCGGTCAGGGTCATCACCGGCTCGAGTCCGAGGTCGGCCGCCGAGACGCCGTCGGCTCCGGGGATGCCGAACAGGTTCGCACCCATCCGGACCATGTCCTTGCGGAACTCCTTGCGCTCCAGCCCCGCGAGCGATGCGGCGACGTGCTCCATCGGGACGTCGAGCCCGAGGTCCTCGGCGATCTCGATCGCGGCATCGAACACGGCGACCGCGGCGCTGTCCTCGTGGTCGGACGCCTCGGCCAGGTGCGTGTACGCGGCGACGACCTCGATGCGGCCGTTCCGCTGGGCGTCCCGGGCGAGCTCGACGAGCGCCGGCCAGTCCGCCGGGGTCGCGCCGTCGCGGTGCAGGCCCGAGTCGACGCCGAGGTGCACCCGGGCCGGTCGCTGGTCGACGGCGTCGATGATGCGCTGCAGCTCGGCGACGTTCGAGACGCCGAGGTCGACGGCCGAGTCGATGGCGTCACGGAAGTCCAGGTCGGGGTCGTGCTGCCAGGTGAACAGGTGCACGTCCTCGCCGACGCCGATCGAGCGTAGGCGCAGCGCCGCGGGCACCGTCAGCACACCGATCCAGCGGATGCCGGCGTCGACCGCGGCGAGCGCGATCGGCTCGAGGCCGTGCCCGTACGCGTCGGCCTTCATGATCGCCATGACGGCGACCGGGTCCATCCACTCGCGGACACGGTCGAGGTTGGCCCGGTAGGCGTCGAGGTCGATGCGCGCCTGACGCAGCGGTGCGGAGCTCACGTCGTCCTCCGTTCCACGCTGCGGCCGATCCGGGCGACCACCTCGTAGTTGATCGTGCCGATGGCGTCGGCCCAGTCCTCGACGGCGGGGTCGCCGTTCGCGGGGTCGCCCCACAGCACCGCCTCGTCACCGACCTGGACGTCGGCATCGCCGATGTCGACGTGCATGGCGTTCATCGCGACACGTCCGACCACCGGGAACGTCCGGTCGCCGATCCGCACCGAGACCCGGTTGCCGAAGTCGCGGTCGAAGCCGTCCGCGTAGCCGAGGCCGATCACGGCGAGACGGGTGTCCGTCTCGGCGCGCCACGTGTAGCCGTAGGAGACGCCGTCGCCCGCGGCGACCGGCACGGTGCGGAGCACGGCGGCGGTGACGCGCATCGCGGGGCGCAGCCCCAGGTCGGCCGAGGTGCGACCGTCGAAGGGGCTCAGCCCGTACAGGGCGAGTCCGACGCGGGACAGGTCGTGGCGGGTCTCCGGCACGGCGATGCTCGCGGCACTCGCGGCGAGGTGCACCACGTCCGGCACGATGCCGTTCGCGGCGAGGCCGTCCAGCGCCCGCTGCAGTGCGGTGTCCTGGTCGAGGTCGTCGGTGCGCGACGCGTTCGACAGGTGGGACATGAGCCCCTCGACCCGCGTGCGGTTGCCGCCGCGGGCCAGGGCACCGGCGGTCGCGAAGAGCTCGGCCCACTCGGACTCGACCGCACCGTTGCGGCTCAGGCCGGTGTCGACGCACAGGTGCACGGCGCGGACGTCGGAGTCGGCTGCTGCGGAGAGCTGCTCGACGCTCGACACCGCTGGCGTGACGTCGAACTGCGCGGCGCGACGGAAGTCCTCGTCGGGGGCGTGCAGCCACGCGAGGATCCGGACCCCCTCGTCGATGCCGCCCTGACGGAGCGCGACGGCCTCGTCGATGTCGGCGACCCCGAGCCACTCGGCACCGGCGTCCACGAAGGCCTGCGCGGCGTCGAGGGCCCCGTGGCCGTAGGCGTTCGCCTTGACGACGGCGATGACCCCGGCCGGGGCGACCCGGTCGGCGATGGTCGCGTAGTTCTCGATCAGGGCTCCGCGATCGACGGTGATGCCGGTGAACGCACTCACTGGGCAGTTCCTTCCAGGACCACGAACGCGGTCGCGATCCCTCCATCATGCGAGAGCGACAGGTGCACGCTCGTCACGCCACGCGCGTCCGCCACCTGCCGGGCGCCCTGGTGCAGAGTGAGCGACGGGTTCCGCTGGTCGTCGGACACGACCTCGAGGTCCTGCCAGCTCAGCCCGGCACTCGACCCGAAGGCCTTGATCAGGGCTTCCTTGGCAGCGAACCGTGCGGCGAGGGACGCGATCGGCCGGGGTTCGCCGTCACGGACCTGCTCGGACGGCGTGAACAGCCGCGCCCGCATCGCCGGTGTGCGCTCCAGCACCCGTTCGAACCGCTCCAGGTCGACCACGTCGACCCCGATCCCGATGATCACCGTCGCGACTACTCGACGGTGACCGACTTCGCCAGGTTGCGTGGCTGGTCGACGTCGAGGCCCTTGGCCGCGGCGAGCTCCATGCCGAACATGTGCAGCGGGGCCACGGCGAGCAGCGGCTCGAACAGCGGGGTCGCCAGCGGGATCCGCAGGACCTCGTCGGCGAACGGCAGCACCGCGGCGTCGCCCTCTTCTGCGATCGCGATCACCCGGGCACCGCGGGCGCGGATCTCCTGGATGTTCGAGACGACCTTCGGGTGCAGCGATCGGGGGTCGCGCGGCGAGGGCACGATGACGAAGACGATCTGGCCCGGCTCGATCAGGGCGATCGGGCCGTGCTTGAGCTCACCGGCGGCGAAGCCCTCGGCGTGGATGTACGCGAGCTCCTTGAGCTTGAGGGCACCCTCGAGCGCGATCGGGTAGCCGACGTGGCGGCCGAGGAACAGCACGCTCCGGGTGTCCGCCATCCAGCGCGCTAGGTCCTTGATGCCGGCGGCGTCCTCGATGGTCTGCTGCAGCTTCGGGGCGAGCCCTTCGAGCTCGGCCACCTGCTCGGCGATCTGCTCGGTGGTGAGCGTGCCGCGCAGCGTCGCCAGGTGCAGCCCGAGCAGGTAGAGCGCGACGCCCTGGGCGATGAAGGCCTTGGTCGACGCGACGGCGACCTCGGGCCCGGCGTGCGTGTAGATCACGGCGTCGGACTCACGCGGGATCGTGGCGCCCTGGGTGTTGCAGATCGACAGGACCTGCGCGCCCTGCTCGCGGGCGTACTTGACGGCCATGAGCGTGTCCATGGTCTCGCCGGACTGGCTGATCGAGACGACCAGGGTGCGCTCGTTCAGCACCGGGTCGCGGTAGCGGAACTCGTGCGCGAGCTCGACCTCGACCGGGATGCGGGCCCACTGCTCGATGGCGTACTTGCCGAGGATGCCGGCGTAGGCGGCGGTACCGCAGGCGATCACGATGACGCGGTCGACCGTCGCCAGGCGCTCGGCGATCGGGTCGAGGTCGGTCAGCGTGACGGCGCCGTCGTGGACGCGACCGAGGATCGTCTTCGCGACGGCTTCGGGCTCCTCGCTGATCTCCTTCGCCATGAACGAGCTCCAGCCGCCCTTGTCGGCGGCGGAGGCGTCCCAGTTGACCTCGAACTCGGTCGGCGTGGCCGGGGTGCCGTCGAAGTGGATGACGTCCACGCCGTCGGGGCGGATCGTGGCGATCTCGTCCTGCCCGATCGACAGCGCGCGCTGCGTGTGGGCGACGAAGGCGGCGACGTCCGAGCCCATGAAGTTCTCACCGTCGCCGAGCCCGACCACCAGGGGCGAGTTGCGACGGGCACCGACGACGACGCCGGGCTGGTCGGCGTGCACGACGAGGAGCGTGAAGGCCCCTTCGAGCCGCTGCACGGCCTGCTGCATGGCTGCGGTCAGGTCACCGGTGTCGCGGAAGGCCCGTCCGACCAGGTGCGCGGCGACCTCGGAGTCGGTCTCGCTGCGGAACTCGATGCCCTCGGCCTGCAGTTCGGCGCGGAGCTCGGAGAAGTTCTCGATGATGCCGTTGTGGATGAGGGCGAGCTTGTCGCCGTCGGCCAGGTGCGGGTGGGCGTTGCCGTCGGTCGGGCCACCGTGGGTCGCCCAGCGCGTGTGCCCGATGCCCGTCGTGCCGTCCGAGATGGGCGACGACTCGAGCTCGTCGACCAGGGCCTGGAGCTTGCCGGCCTTCTTGGCCGACACGAGGTCTCCGGCTGGGTCGACGACGGCGATGCCCGCCGAGTCGTAGCCGCGGTACTCGAGGCGACGGAGGCCACCGAGGAGGACGTCCTGGCTGCTGTTGCTGCCGACGTAGCCGACGATTCCACACATGGAACCGATCCTACGGTCTGCCTGGACGCCGACCCTGCGAAGCGACCGAGGGGAATGAATCGAGCACAGTCGGAGCCATTCTGCGGAATCTGTTAGACAAGCGTAGAATCTCCTCGATGCACGCCGCACTGAACCCGTACTCGCCAGGCGCCGGCCTGCGCCCTCCGGAGCTGGTCGGGCGCGACGCCGAGATCGAGGCGTTCGACCTCGTCGTGGCACGGTCGCGGCGCGCGCTCGGAACGCGCAGCATGATCCTCCACGGGCTGCGTGGGGTCGGGAAGACCGTCCTCCTGAACCAGTTCCGCATGCAGGCTGACGCCGCGGAGTGGTTGGTGGTCGACGTCGAAGGGCAGACGAGCGTGTCCGGCCGCGAGGGTGCTCGACGCAGGCTCGCGCGAGAGATCGCGCTCGCAGCACGTCGCCTCGCCCGCGGCCGCTCGGTCAGCGCAGCCGTGCAGCGCGCGCTCGGCACGGTCACGTCGTTCGGTGTGCACTTCGGGAACATCGGCTTCGACCTGGGGTTCTCCGCCGTCGAGGGTCGCGCGGACTCCGGCGTCATCGAGATCGACCTCGAGGAACTCGTCGAGGACCTCACCCCCGCGCTGCGGGAGCAGAACCGGGCGCTCGCACTCTTCATCGACGAGGTCCAGGACCTCGACCTCGAGTTGCTCTCTGCGCTGCTGTCCGTCCAGCACCGGGCCGGACAACGTGGCTGGCCGTTCGTGATGGTCGGGGCCGGTCTGCCGAACGTACCGGCCAAGCTGACGGCGGCCCGGTCCTACGCCGAGCGCCTCTTCGACTACCGGGAGATCGGGTCGCTCCCGTCGGGAGCAGCCGCTGACGCGCTCACGGTTCCGGCCGCCCGCTCCGGGGTGACTTTCGACGCCGCGGCGCTCGATCTCCTCATCGATGCCTCGGGCGGGTACCCGTACTACCTCCAGACCTACGGGGCGGCGGCGTGGGACCTCGCGGCCGACCGACGGATCACCCACGATGACGCAGCTGCTGCCGTCGACCGCGGCAACGCAGAACTCGACAGCGGTTTCTTCCCGGCCCGCTGGGACCGTGCCACGCCCGCGGAGCGGCAGTACCTCGTGGCGATGTCGGACGATCCGGCCGGCGTCTCCGGGACTGCCGTCGTGGCATCGCGCCTCGGCGCGGAACCGAAGGGAACCAGCCCGGCACGACAGGGACTGATCGAGAAGGGCATCATCTACGCGCCCGAGCGCGGCAAGGTGGCGTTCACGGTGCCGAACATGGGCGAGTTCGTCCGCCGTCAGGCCGATCTCGACATCGTGGACTAGCGTCCGGGCCATGGGACGCTTCGACGACATCGCCATCACCACGCTGCACGGCGAGGACACCACGTTCGGCGCCTACGCCGACAAGGCCGTACTGGTCGTGAACGTCGCCTCCCGGTGCGGCCTCGCCCCGCAGTACGAGCAGCTCGAGGCCCTGCAGAAGCAGTACGGCCCCCGCGGGTTCACGGTGCTGGGCTTCCCGAGCAACCAGTTCCTGCAGGAGCTCGGCTCGTCCGAGGCGATCGACGAGTACTGCTCCACCACCTGGGGCGTCACGTTCCCGATGTCCGAGAAGGTCAAGGTCAACGGCAAGAGCGCCCACCCGCTCTACCAGGCCCTCAAGGAGACCCCGGACGCCGACGGCAAGGCCGGCCGGGTCGCCTGGAACTTCGAGAAGTTCCTCGTCGCCCCCGACGGCACCGTCACGCGCTTCCGCCCCACCACGAAGCCGGACGCCCCCGAGGTCGTCGCCGCAATCGAGGCGGCCCTCCCCGCCTGACGCGTCGCGTCCTGCGGACGCGCACCGAGCACTGGACTGGAGGCCCGGGGCACGTGAGCCGGTCGGCTCACGTGCCCCGGGCCTCCCGTCTGTACGCTCGATCCCATGCCGTTCTCGGAGACCGCCGTCGCGCACCCGACCCCGTTCGTGGAGATCCCGCGTGACGAGTGGTCCCAGCTCGCCCCGAAGGAGCACCTGTCGCTCACCGAGACCGAGATCGTGCAGCTGCGCGGTCTCGGCGACCGGTTGGACATGCAGGAGGTGCAGGAGGTCTACCTGCCGCTGTCCCGCCTGCTCACGCTCTACGCCGCCGGTGCGCGCAACCTGCACGCCGAGACGAGCCGGTTCCTCGGGGAGCGCGCCGGGCGCACACCGTTCGTCATCGGCGTCGCGGGCTCCGTCGCGGTCGGCAAGTCCACCGTCGCCCGCCTGCTGCGCGAGCTGACGAAGCGCTGGCCGGACACCCCTCGGGTGGAGCTCGTGACGACCGACGGCTTCCTGTACCCGAACGCCGAGCTCGAGCGCCGCGGGATCATGGACCGCAAGGGCTTCCCGGAGTCGTACGACCGCCGCTCCCTGCTGCGCTTCGTGAGCCAGGTGAAGAGCGGGGCGACCGAGGTCCGCGCCCCGTACTACTCGCACCTGGTCTACGACATCGTGCCCGATGCCGAGATCGTCGTCCGGCAGCCCGACGTGCTCATCGTCGAGGGCCTCAACGTGCTGGCGCCCCCGGTGCACGGGCGGCTCGCGCTGTCCGACCTGTTCGACTTCACGATCTACGTGGATGCGAAGACGAAGGACATCGAGTCCTGGTACGTCGACCGGTTCCTCGCCCTGCAGGAAGAGGCGTTCTCGAGCCCCGACTCGTTCTTCCACCGGTTCGCCTCGCTCTCGCGCGAGGACGCGGTCCGGACGGCGACCGACGTCTGGCGGGCGATCAACGAGCCGAACCTGATCGAGAACGTGCTGCCCACGCGCTCCCGCGCCACCCTGGTGCTCAAGAAGGGCGCGAACCACAAGGTGAACTCGGTCCTGCTCCGCAAGATCTGAGCGGAGACGCCCGGAACCAGGTTCCGGACACCACACCACGGAAGAACGCGGTGCTGTGTCCGGAACCTGGTTCCGTGAGCGGCGGAGGGGAACCTACGCGGCGTCGAGCGCCAGGCGGTCCTGCACGACGGCGGCGAGCTCCTCGGCGATGCGCTGGGCATCGTCCTGCGAAGCGGCCTCGACCATGACGCGCACGACCGGCTCGGTGCCCGACGGACGGAGCAGCACGCGGCCGCTGTCCCCGAGCGCTTCGCTGGCGGCAGCGATGGCGTCCTGCACGCCCTGGTCGGCGAGCCCGTGACGATCGACGCCCCGGACGTTGAGCAGCACCTGCGGGAACACCGTCATGCACGAGGCGAGCTCCTGCAGGGTCTTGCCCGTGCGCGCCATCTCGGCGACCAGGTGCAGCCCGGTCAGGATGCCGTCGCCCGTGGTGGCGAACTCGTTGAAGATGATGTGGCCGGACTGCTCGCCACCGATGGAGTAGTCGCCCTCGGTCATCTTCTCGAGCACGTAGCGGTCGCCCACGCCGGCCTCGATCACGGTGATGCCCGCGTCGGCCATGGCGCGCTTCAGCCCGAGGTTCGACATGACCGTCGCGACGAGGGTGTCGTCCTTCAGTCGTCCGCGCTCCTGCAGGGACAGCGCGAGGATCGCCATGATCTGGTCGCCGTCGATCGCGTTGCCCGCGGCGTCGACCGCCAGGCAGCGGTCCGCGTCCCCGTCGTGCGCGATGCCGACGTCGGCACCGTGCTCGAGCACCGCGCGGGCGAGGTTGTCGATGTGGGTCGAACCGACGCCGTCGTTGATGTTCCAGCCGTCGGGGTCGGCACCGATGAGCGTCACGCGGGCTCCCGCGTTGACGAAGACCTCAGGCGAGACGCCGGCGGCGGCACCGTTGGCGCAGTCGAGCACCACGTGGATGCCGTCGAGCCGGTGCGGCAGCGTGCCGAGCAGGTGCACCACGTAGCGGTCCTCGGCGTCGGCGAACCGCGAGATGCGCCCGACGTCGATGCCGGTGGGGGTGGGTGCGGAGTGGTCGTGCATGGCCGCTTCGATGCGGTCCTCGACCTCGTCCGGCAGCTTGCGGCCACCCGTGGCGAAGAACTTGATCCCGTTGTCGGGAGCGGGGTTGTGCGATGCGGAGATCATCACGCCGAAGTCGGCGTCGATGTCCGCGACGAGGAACGCCGCGGCGGGGGTGGGGATGACCCCGGCGTCGAGCACGTCGACGCCGGCCGAGGCGAGCCCGGCCGCGACGGCGGCACCGAGGAACTCGCCGGAGACGCGCGGGTCACGCGCGAGGACCGCGCGCGGGCGCGGTCGGCCCGACGCCCGGCGGGCGTCGGCATGGTGTCCGTGTGTGAGGACGGCCGCGCTCGCCTGGGCAAGACCCAGTGCGAGCGCGGCCGTCAGCTCGCCGTTGGCGAGACCACGAACCCCGTCGGTACCGAACAGACGCGGCATTGCGATCTTCAGCCGGTGACGACTAGCGCTTCGAGAACTGCGAAGCCTTGCGGGCCTTCTTGAGACCGGCCTTCTTGCGCTCGATGACGCGGGCGTCACGGGTGAGGAAGCCGGCCTTCTTGAGGGTCGCGCGGTTGTTCTCGCGGTCGATCTCGTTCAGGGTGCGGGCGATGGCGAGGCGGAGCGCGCCGGCCTGACCCGAGGGGCCACCACCGGTGATGCGGGCGACGACGTCGTACGAACCGAGGAGCTCGAGCACCTTGAAGGGGTCGTTGATGAGCTGCTGGTGCAGCTTGTTCGGGAAGTAGTCCTCGAGCGTGCGGCCGTTCACGACGAACGTGCCGGAGCCCGGGACGAGCCGGACGCGCGCGATGGCCTCCTTGCGGCGCCCGACGGCACCGCCGGAGACGTTGAGGATCTGACGGGGAGCGGCCTCGGCAGCGGCGGGTGCGCTCTCCGTGGTGAAGCTCTCCGGGGTCTGGTCGAGGGAATCAGCGATCTGAGCCATGAGTTTTTTCGTGTCCTTGAAGTCGTCGTGGCCGGAACTACTGTGCGACCTGGTCGAAGATGTACGGCTTGGGCTGCTGCGCGGCGTGCGGGTGCTCCGCGCCGGCGTAGACCTTCAGCTTCTTGAGCTGCTCGCGGCCGAGGGTGTTCTTCGGCAGCATGCCGCGGATCGCCTTCTCGACGGCGCGGGTGGGGTGCTTCTCGAGCATCTCCGGGTAGGAGGTCGCCGTCAGGCCGCCCGGGTAACCCGAGTGACGGTAGTAGACCTTCTTCGCGAGCTTCGAACCGGTCAGGGCGACCTTGTCGGCGTTCACGATGATGACGAAGTCACCCATGTCCATGTGCTGGGCGAAGGTGGCCTTGTGCTTGCCGCGCAGGAGCGCCGCGGCGTGGGTGGCGAGACGGCCGAGGACGACGTCGGTGGCGTCGATGACGATCCAGTCGTGCTGGACGTCTGCCGGCTTCGGTGAGAACGTGCGAGTCACAGGAGTGCTGCTTTCGTGTCGAGGTGAGGAGTCCGTGAATCCCACTCCGGTCGGGAGTTCCACGGGCAGAAGCACGGGGAACACCTCGGTTGGAGGGCTCATCTGACTGTCCGCGCGCGGGGCGCACAGACCAAGGTGAGAGCCTAGCCGACGCGGGGTACGTCGGTCAAACGCGGCCGGCTGCCGGCCTGGAGGCGCGGGGCGGCCCCGCACCGCGCCTCCCGTCCGTCGCGCGGTCGCGCCCACCGCGCATGGTGAGCAGGAATGGTCGGGTCCGCTGTGCGAACCCGACCATTCCTGCTCACGAAGTGCGCCCGTGGGACGTGGGGACTACTCCGCGGCGGCCGCGGTCCTGCGGCGACGCACGACCAGCACACCCGCACCCGCCGCGAGCAACAGGAACGCCACCAACGCACCGGCACCGAGCCCAGAAGCACCCGTGAACGCGAGCTGCCCATCCGTGGTGATCGTGATCGGGGTCCACCCGATCAGACTCCCGTCAGCAGCCGTCACCGCCAACCGGTGCGCACCAGCCATCGTGTCCGCCGGGATCGTCACCCGCACCGTCCCGTCAGCAGCGACCACAGCCGTGCCGATCAGCGTCGGCTCCGAGAACAACCACACGTTCACCGTGTCACCGGCAGAAGCCGAGCCCACCGTCACCGTGATCGTCTCCCCCGCACGAGCAGTCGCCGGAGCCGACACCCCGCCACGGTTCGCCTCCGTCAACATCGACTCCGACGGCACCACCGGAGCCACCGGAGCCACCGGCGGGGTGATCCCGTCGACCGGCGGCACCGGAGTCGGGGTCGGCGTCGGCGTCGGGTTCGGCACCGGGATCGGCGTCGGCACCGGCGTCGGTTCCGTGCCCGGGTCGGTGCCCGCGGCGTCCAGGTCGAACCCGACCAGGATCGGGTCGTGGTCGCTCGCCCGGTACACGTCGTCGGTGTACAGGTTCGTCGCGTTGTAGTTGTAGCGGCTGTACTCCAGGCCCACCGACTCGACCGAGTTGATGTTCCAGATGTCCACGCCCGTGACCGTCTCGAGCGCGGCCTCCGACGCGAAGACGTGGTCGAGCGAGCCGCTCAGGCCGGAGAACACGTACGAGTACTCGGAGCTGTCGAGCGCCGGGCCGAGGTCGGTGTAGCCGGCCTCGTCGAGGACCACCACCGGGTCCTCCTTGCTGTAGGCGTTGAAGTCGCCGAGCATGAACACCTTGTCGGTGCCGTACTGCTCCTGCATGTCGGTGGAGAAGGTCACGAGGGCCTTCGCCTGCTCGACGCGGTCGGCGTTCGAGGCCCCCTGCCCGTCGCCCTGGTCGGCGTTCTCGCCGGTGCCGGAGCCCTTGGACTTGAAGTGGTTCGCGATCACCAGGAAGTCGTCGGCCGCGGTGCCGCCGACCGGGCGGAACGCGTCCGCGACGGGCTGGCGGGCGTTCGTGAACGCGTCGTCGAGCAGGATCGTCGACTCGCCGACGGGCTCGACGCGGTCCTTCTTGTAGATGAGGGCGAGGCGGATGACGTCCTCGCTCGCGGGCACGACGGCCGGGGACTTCGCGTAGGCCCAGGTGTCCTGGCCGGTGGCGGCGTTGAGCGCGTCGACCAGGGTGGCCACGGCGGCGTCACGGTCCTGACCGAAGCGGACGGAGTTCTCGATCTCCTCGAGCGAGACGACGTCGGCGTCCAGGCCGTTGATGGCCTTCACGATCTTGACCTGCTGGCGCAGGAAGTCCTCCTGCTCGGCGGCGCCGCGGGCGTCGCAGCCGGAGTTCACCGTGACGGGGTCACCGGCACGGTCCGTGTAGTACTTGCAGCCGGTGAGCTCGTCGCCCGTGGTCGGGAAGTAGTTGAGCACGTTGAAGCCGGCGAGCTTCAGGTCGCCACCGACGTCCTGCGGCGCCGACTGGCGCACCTTCGAGAACGACGCCGGCAGGTCGGCGGCCGGGGTCGCACCCGTGATCGGCGCGGTCGGCTGGAACTTCCACCCGTTGTTGCGGTAGTCGAGGACGACCGGCTCGGTGAAGGTGGCGGCAGCCCCGACGGTGACCGGGCCCTGGGTGAGCCACGACACCGGGATGCCCTGGTTCGCCTGGGTCAGGAAGTTGGTGCTCGCACCGTCGTCGAGCGTGACCTTGCGCGCGGCGTTGTCGGCCTCGACGGCCTTCGCCTCGGCGCTGCCCGGTCGGCCGACCTCGGTCGGCTGGACCAGGCGCTTCGTGCCGCTGGCGAGCACGACCTCGCCGTACTGGTTCGTCGTGTAGTTGTCGGCGACGGTGTACGCGCCCTGGGGAGCGACGAGCATGCTCTCGAGCGACTCCCGCTGGGCGTCGGACGACGGGAACGCGACCGCTGCGGGCTGTGGCGCCGCGACGGTGTCGTCCAGCTGCTGCAGCGACGAGGCCCCGGACACCGTGAGCTCGGTCAGGCCGAAGTACTCGGACACGGCGCCGGTGACCCGGACGTGGTCGCCCTCGTGCACCAGGCCGGCGGTGGCCGACGAGAAGACGAACACCGCGTCGGACGCGGTGTGGGCGCCGAGGTCGATGGCGCCGCCGGTGCCGGGGGTCTGGATCGTGTAGCCGTTGAAGCCGCCGGTGCCGTACACCGCGGTGACGACGCCGTCGGTCGTGACGTTCGTGCCGGCGTACGGCGAGGTGTCCGTGGTGCCCTGCAGCTGGGCGATGGTCACCGTCTCGGCGGGGGTGCCGGGCGCGGGGGTCCCGCCGTCACCCGGGTCGGTCGGGTCCGTGGGCTCGGTCGGTGCCGTCGTCTCGCCCGCGGCGTTCCGCGGGGTGAGCGTCGTCGTCACGGAGAAGTCCGCACCGTTGACGTCGGTGTCCGTGGTGCCTTGACGGACCAGACCGTTCGGGACGGAGTTGTCCCCGGTCACGGTGCGCACGGCCGACTCGAACGTGTTCGAGGCGCCGTAGCCGAGCAGGTCGACCACGCCGTCGGTGCCGGTGGTGACGGGTCCGGCGGCGAGCGCCAGGGGTGCCGTGGCGTCGGACAGCACGAGCGTGCCCGTGGTGCCCGAGGGGTTGAGCGTCGCGGTGTCGTCGGCGGCGGGCAGGTCCTCGCCGGCCGGGGTGGCCCCGCCGTTGCCCGCCATCGACACCAGGAAGGTGCCCTTCGCCGGCACGGTGCCCTGGAGTGCACTGGCCGAGAACGTGCCGGTACCCGTGGCGGAGCGGTACTGCAGCGACCACCCGTCGAGCGACACGGCGGCGTCGGTCGGGTTGCCGATCTCGACGAACTTCTCGTTGTAGAACGCGCCCTTGCTCCCCGCCTTCAGGTAGGCCTCCTCGATGACGAGGTCGGTCCCCTCGGGGTTCGCGGTCGCTGCGGTGACGGTGACGAGTGGGGCCGCGAGGAGCGTCGCGGCCGCCGTGGCGCACAGCAGAGTGCGCCCGAGGGTGTTGGCCATGCCCGCACGCTACCGACCTGCGGGGTCGTTCAGGTTGCGTCGAGGTAAATGATTGCGTTCGGCAACATCAGCCGATCGCGCGGCACCAGCCGATCGCGTTCGGCGGCCCAGCCGTTCGACGGCTTCAGCCGATCGGCAGCCAGGTCCCGCCCACGCGTCGCACGGCCGGTCCGTGTCCCGGCAGCACGAGCGCCGGGAACGGCAACGCCCGTGCCGACTCGAGCGCGCGGTCCTGGTCGGCGGTGAAGAACGGTGTGATCATCCGCGGCCGCGGGGCCCACGACCCGGGCTGGGTGTCGTGCCGGCTGACGACCGCGTCGCCCGTGACGATGGCGTCCGCCGCGGGCAGCAGGTACGCCGTCGAGCCGTCGGTGTGGCCGACGGCCGGGAACGGTGCGATCGCCCGGCCGGCGAAGTCCGCACCGGTGAACGCGCGGGCGGACGGGACGGTGGTGGGTCGGAGGGCGTCGGATCGGATCGCCCGCGCGAGCCAGGCGAGCACGCGGGGGCTGGCGAGCCGGCCGCCGATCTCCGCCGGGGTGACCTGCTGCCGCTCCGGCCCACGCACGTTGGCGAGCTCGTCGGCGTGGGCGAGCACCTCGACGTCGGGGTACCGCTCGAGGATCCCGGGGATGCCGCCGACGTGGTCGACGTGTCCGTGCGTCACGTAGACGCGACGGAGGTCGGCGGGATCGTGTCCGGCGGCGCGCACGGTGTCGAGCACGAGGTCGGTGTCGGCCGGGTAGCCGGCGTCGATCAGCGCGACGCCGTCCTCCTCGGCCAGCACCACCCAGTTGGACACGGGGCCCTCGACGAAGACGACTCCGGGGGCGACGGACACGACGGAACGGGGTTCGCGCGGGCTCATCCCTCGACGGTACCGTCCGCCGACCGTCGGGCCCGGGTCTGCTCCGCCCGCTCCGCGAGCTCGGCGTCCGCCGGGTAGCCCACTTCGGTCAGGGTCAGTCCCTTCGCCGGCGCCGTCTTGAAGGCGCTCGTGCGTTCCTCGGCGACGCGCAGTTCCTCGAGGCGGTCCGGGCCGAAGCGGCCCTCGCCCACGGCGATGGTCGCGCCGACCATGGCCCGCACCATCGAGTGGCAGAAGGCGTCGGCCTGGAGGCGCGCCACCAGCACGCCGTCCGGCTCGCGGTCCCAGCGGAACTGCTGCAACGTCCGGATGGTCGTCGCCCCCTCGCGCGGCTTGCAGAACGTCGCGAAGTCGTGCAGCCCGAGCAACGTCAGCGCACCGCGCTCCATCGCTGCCGGGTCGAGCCGCGCCGCGTGCCAGACCGTGTGCCCACGACGACGTGGATCGCGCGGGGCGTCGGCGTCCGCGATCCGGTACTCGTACCGGCGCCAGAGCGGGGAGAACCGGGCGTCGAACCCGTCGGGTGCCACCGAGGCACCGGTGACGACGACGTCCCCCTCGGGTGCCGCGATGCCGTTGACCCGCTTGAGCAGCCCGTCGAGCGGTGACCGGCCCGTCCCGCGCTTGGCGGTCAACGCTGCCCACTGTTCTGCCGACAGGTCCAGGTGCGCGACCTGCCCGGTGGCGTGCACCCCGGCGTCGGTGCGTCCGGCGACGGTGAGCAACGGTGGTTCGCCCCAGCGGGTGAACACGGTGGCGAGTGCGGCCTCGAGGGCGCCCTGGACGGTCCGGAGCCCGGGCTGCCGGGCCCACCCGGAGAACGCCGCCCCGTCGTAGGCGATGTCCAGCCGCAGCCGCACGTCGCCCGGGCTGTCGGGGTCCTGGAAGCCGACCGTCTCGTCCACGTGACCACCGTAGCGGGGGTGATCGGTGCCTCCCGGCCCGCGCTCGGTCTGCCGGACGGCGGCCGCCCGTACCCGCTCAGCCGCGCGGACGGCCGAACGCCGACGGACCGGTCCGGGTGTCGAGGTCGTCGGTGGCGCGTCGCTCGGACTCGACGATCCCGCGCAGGGCGACGAGCGCGGCCGAGGTGACCGCGACGTGCGAGGGGTTCTCGCGCGAGGCGTCGAGCGCGCTCTCGAGTCGTGCGATGGCCTCTTCGGCCTGGTCCTCCGGGGAGTCGCCACGGATCGTGCTGGCGATCTTCCGCAGTGCCTCGGCGATGGGGGTGGCGAACGCGGGGTCCGGACGCCCGACGCCCTCGGACACAGGGCCGGAGCGTGCCACGAGCTCGGTGAGGTCGGTCGTGTACCAGGCGACCCGCTCCAGTGCGCGGAAGCGTCCGCCGTCCTTCTGGAGCCGTGCTCGCGACCCGCGCAGGGCACCGCGGGGGTTGAGTCGACGGCTCTCGTGCGCGATCGCCACCCGTGACCGGACGTCCGCGATCGCACGGTCCAGGCGGTCCTGCTGGTGGTCCCACGCCTTCTCGTCGCGCTTGCCCTCCTCGAGCACGGCTGCCAGCCCGTCGAGGTGGTCCGCCAGCACGCCGTTCACCGCGTCGATGCGGTGTTCGGCGTCCCAGAAGTGCAGCGGCGGGAACACCAGGAAGTTGACCAGCAGCCCGATCACGACGCCCACGGCCATCTGCACGAGGTACCCGAGCGAGTACCCCTCGGCGTTGGCGCCGCCGACGAGCAGGACGAAGAGCGCCGCGGTGGACACCCACGAGCTGCCCTCGCCCAGCACGCGGAACCCGCCGACCAGCACCCCGACGCCGACCGCGAGCGCGATCGCGAGGAAGCCGGGGTCGCCGACCCACATCGTGAACGCGGCGATGAGGATGCCGAGGGCGATCCCGACCAGGGTCTGCACGCCGCTCCGGATGCCCGCGAACACCGTGGTCTGCATCGCGACGACGGCGCCGAGTGGTGCGTAGTACGGGTACTCGGCCGCGACGCCCGGGATGTGCCGCGCCACGAACCAGGCGATCACCGCGGCGGCGGCGGCCTTGCCGGCGTGCAGCAGGCGCGGCTGTGTGCCCGAGGTCCGGCTCCACCGCCAGACCCGGGTCCCCAGACCCGCAACGTGCTGGAACGCCATGACTTCCTTCCGTCGCACCCGGCCCGTGACGGTACGCCGAGCAGTCGGTGTGCACGACCAGCCTCGGACGCGAGGAAGCCCCCGCGACCTGGGTCGCGGGGGCTTCCTCGTGGTGGTGCAGCGCCCCGGAGGGCACCGGACTACTTGGTGTCGGCGTCGTCCGACTTCTCGGCGGCGTCGGCCTCGACCTCGGCAGCAGCCTCGGTCTCGGACTCGGTCTCGACCGGGGCGGACTCCTCGGTGGTCTCGGTCTCCTCGACCGGGGCCTCCTCGGTGGTCTCGTCGGCGGCGGGCTCGTCGACCGGAGCGGCAGCAGCGGCCGGAGCCGAGTTGCGCTTGACCGGAGCAGGCGTGCTCGAGACGGGCTCGAGGACGAGCTCGATCGACGCCAGCGGGGCGTTGTCGCCCTTGCGGAAGCCGAGCTTCGTGATGCGGGTGTAACCGCCCTGGCGGTCCTCGACCTGAGGGGCGATCTCGGTGAACAGCGTGTGCACGACGGACTTGTCGCGCAGGATGCTGATCACACGACGACGCGCGTGCAGGTCGCCGCGCTTCGCGAACGTGATGAGACGCTCGGCGACCGGACGGAGGCGCTTGGCCTTCGTCTCGGTGGTCGTGATGCGACCGTGCGTGAAGAGGGCGTTGGCGAGGTTGCTCAGGAGCAGGCGCTCGTGGGCGGGACCGCCACCGAGGCGGGGGCCCTTGGTGGGCTTCGGCATGTCAGTTCTCCAGTGGTGAAAGTGGTGCGCGCGGTGTCAGCGCGCTTGCGCGTGAGCGCGAGGTCAGTTGTTGGACTCGTCCTCGTCGTACCCGCTGTAGAAGTGGGCGCCGTCGAATCCGGGGACGGTGTCCTTGAGGGACAGGCCGAGCTCGGTGAGCTTGTCCTTGACCTCGTCCACCGACTTCTGACCGAAGTTGCGGATGTTCATGAGCTGCGTCTCCGACAGGGCGACGAGCTCGGACACCGTGTTGATGCCCTCCCGCTTCAGGCAGTTGTAGCTGCGGACCGACAGGTCGAGGTCCTCGATCGGGGTCTGCAGTTCGTTCGAGAGCACGGCGTCGACCGGCGCGGGGCCGATCTCGATGCCCTCTGCCGCCGTGTTGAGCTCGCGAGCGAGCCCGAACAGCTCGACCAGCGTGCGACCGGCCGACGCGATGGCGTCGCGCGGCGTGATGGCCGGCTTCGCTTCGACGTCGACGACCAGGCGGTCGAAGTCCGTGCGCTCACCGGCACGCGTCGCCTCGACGCGGTAGGTGACCTTCAGGACGGGCGAGTAGATCGAGTCGATCGGGATCTGACCGGCTTCGCTGAACTCGGAACGGTTCTGCGTCGCCGAGACGTAGCCACGGCCACGCTCGATCGTGAGCTCGAGCTCGAAGCGCGCGGTGTCGTTCAGGGTCGCGATGACGAGTTCCGGGTTGTGGATCTCGACGCCGGCCGGAGCGGAGATGTCCGCCGCGGTGACCTGACCGGCACCCTGCTTGCGCAGGTACGCCGTGATGGGCTCGTCGTGCTCGCTGGAGACGACCAGGCTCTTGATGTTGAGGATGATCTCGGTGACGTCTTCCTTGACACCGGGAACGGTGCTGAACTCGTGGAGGACGCCGTCGATGCGGATGCTGGTGACAGCCGCGCCGGGGATCGAGGAGAGGAGCGTGCGGCGCAGCGAGTTGCCGAGGGTGTAACCGAAGCCCGGCTCGAGCGGCTCGATGACGAAGCGCGAGCGGTGCTCGGAGATCGGCTCCTCGGTCAGGGTGGGGCGCTGTGCAATGAGCACTGTGGGATTCCTTTCGGCGAAGTGTCCGCTATATGACACTTGGCGGTACGACGGGGCCGCATGGGCCCCGACGGGTCTGTTGAGTTGTGATCACGCGCACACACGTGCGCGATCGAACGACCAGGAATGGCCGCGGGCCCTACCCGCCCTCGCCGGAACGAATCCGGTCAGGGGACGAGCAGGGCGCGGCCGGTTGCTCCTCGCGTCAGACGCGACGGCGCTTGGGCGGGCGGCACCCGTTGTGCGCCTGCGGCGTGACGTCGTTGATCGAGCCGACCTCGAGGCCAGCGGCCTGGAGGGAGCGGATCGCGGTCTCGCGACCCGAACCCGGGCCCTTCACGAAGACGTCGACCTTCTTGACGCCGTGCTCCTGCGCCTGACGCGCAGCGGACTCGGCAGCGAGCTGCGCCGCGAACGGCGTCGACTTGCGCGAACCCTTGAAGCCCACGGCACCCGAGGACGCCCAGCTGAGGACGGCACCCGACGGGTCGGTGATGCTGACGATCGTGTTGTTGAACGTGCTCTTGATGTGGGCCTGGCCCACAGCGACGTTCTTCTTCTCCTTGCGGCGCGGCTTGCGCGCGGCAGTCTTGGGGGTAGCCATCGGGGTCTCCTATCGAGCCTTCTTCTTGCCTGCCACGGTGCGCTTCGGTCCCTTGCGGGTACGAGCGTTGGTCTTGGTGCGCTGACCGCGCACCGGGAGACCACGACGGTGGCGAAGACCCTCGTAGCTGCCGATCTCGACCTTGCGGCGGATGTCGGCGGCGACCTCACGGCGGAGGTCACCCTCGACCTTGAAGTTGCCCTCGATGAAGTCACGGAGGGCGACGAGCTGGTCGTCGGTCAGGTCCTTGACGCGGATGTCACCGGAGATACCGGTCTCCGTCAGTGCCTGGACGGCGCGGGTACGGCCGACGCCGTAGATGTACGTGAGTGCGATCTCCACGCGCTTCTCGCGCGGGATGTCGACGCCTGCTAGACGTGCCATGTGATGGCTGCTCCTGTTGTCGATGGAGGTGTGGCGCAGTACCGGTGCTCGGGCCTCCGCCCCGAGGTGTCCCCCGGTCGTCGTGCGACCGGGTTCTGGTACTGCGTTGTCGATCTTCAGTTGTGGGTCGTGCTCGAGCAGCCTGGTGTCCGATGGACACCGTCGGCGCCGGTCACGCGCCCGGGACTAGCCCTGGCGCTGCTTGTGACGCGGGTTGCTCTTGCAGATCACCATGACGCGGCCCTTGCGGCGAATCACACGGCAGTGTTCGCAGATGGGCTTGACGCTGGGGTTGACCTTCATGGTTCTTTCCTCGTGCTCGCTGGCTTCGTGCTCGGCAGGATTGCCGTGCCGTTCCTTTCCAGCTCGCGGATCACTTGTAGCGGTAGACGATCCGGCCGCGGGTCAGGTCGTACGGGCTCAGCTCCACGATCACGCGGTCCTCGGGGAGGATGCGGATGTAGTGCTGGCGCATCTTCCCGGAGATGTGCGCGAGGACCTTGTGTCCGTTCGTCAGCTCAACGCGGAACATCGCGTTGGGCAGAGCTTCGAGCACCGAGCCTTCGATCTCGATGACGCCGTCTTTCTTGGCCATAGCCTCACTGTCGCTTGGTTGTGGAACAGGTGTGATCCCCGAACCGGTCTGCGGGTCGGTCGCCACACCCGAGAGGGCATGACACACCAAAGATCGATCTTATGTGGTAAACCCGCAATTGCCAAGTGGGGACGCGGAACACCCCACGTCTGGGGCTTCCGGGGCCGTGCCTGAGCGTTGCACAGTGGTTTGACGGCGCGCTCCGGGCGCACACATGCACGCGAACCGTAGTTTTGCTCCGCAGCCACGTCCGTCGCACCCGCAGCTCGCGCCGGACCACCGAACGGAGAACACGTGCCCGACGCCACCCGACGCCCCTTCGCCAGCCACGGCAAGCAGGCCCGTCGCCGGGGTTGGGGCACGCTCGTCACCGTCGTCGCGTCCGCCGTCGCCGTCCTGCTCGTCAGCGGCACGAGCGTCGCCGCGATCGCCGGGGCACAGCTCGCCACCGCGCCGCAGACCGTCGCGCTGAGCACCGACGACCAGAGCACCGCGAAGACGGCGGACATCTCGGCGATCAAGGGCGGGGCGAACATCCTGCTCATCGGGAGCGACACCCGGGTCGGCCAGTTCGACTCCGACGAGGACGTCGAGGGCGCCCGCAACGACGTCACGATGCTCATCCACATCTCGGCGGACCACCAGCAGCTCACCGCGGTCAGCTTCCCCCGCGACCTGATGGTCCCCATCCCGGCCTGCACGAACCCCGCGACCGGCACGACCTACCCGGCTTCCACCTCGGCGATGTTCAACACCGCGCTCGGCAACGGCGGTGTCTCCTGCGTCGTGGACACGGTCGAGAACCTGACCGGCCTGAGCATCCCCTACGCCGGGCTCATCACGTTCGACGGCGTGATCGAGATGTCGAACGCCCTCGGCGGTGTGGACGTCTGCGTCGCCGAGCCGATCGACGACACGTTCACCGGCCTGCACCTCACGACGGGCTCGCACTCCCTCGAGGGTTCGGACGCCCTGGCCTTCCTGCGCACCCGCCACGGGGTCGGCGACGGCAGCGACCTCGCCCGCATCAGCTCGCAGCAGGTGTTCCTGTCGGCGCTCCTCCGCAAGGTCACCTCGGACGGCACGCTCTCGAACCCGATCACGCTCTACAAGCTGGCCGGCGCGGCCCTGTCCAACATGACGCTGTCCGACGGCCTGGCCCAGACCGGCACCCTCGTCAAGCTCGCGGCAGCCCTGCGCGGGATGAGCACGGCCAACATGCTCTTCGTGCAGTACCCGGTGGCCGACGACCCCGCCGACAGCGCCCGCGTGATCGTCGACCAGGAGACGGCCCACACCCTGAACGTGGCGCTGCAGAACGACGTCCGGTCCTCGCTGAGCGACTCGAGCACCGGTCGCGCCTCCGAGAAGTCGCCGTCGAGCGGCGGGACGTCGAGCGGCACCGGGTCGTCCGGCTCCTCGGGGTCGTCCGGGACCTCGTCGTCCGCCGGCACACCGTCGGCGACGTCGAGCGCGACCGCCACGCGGACGCCGACCGCGTCGGCGACGCCGCTGCCCTCGTCGATCACCGGGCAGAGCGCCTCCGAGGAGACCTGCTCCGTCGGCAACTGACGCGACGTCACGGCGTGGCCCCGACAGTGGTCGGGAGGGTCCACGCGACGCGGTCGACGCGGCGGACGCCAGCCGGGCCTCCCGGCCGTCGCATCGAGCGGAGACGCCCAGCGTGGGCACCGCGTGCGGACTGGAGGCCCGTCCTACGGGATCGGGACGGGCGTCACACCCAGCGGGGCCAGGCCCCGAGCGCCGCCGTCGGCGGCCGTGAGCACCCAGATGCCGGCCGCGTGCACCGCGACGCTGTGCTCCCAGTGCGCGGCGTCGGAGCCGTCGAGCGTCCGGACCGTCCACTCGTCATCGTCCGTCGAGCTGTCGATCGCGCCGGCCGTGACCATGGGCTCGATGGCGACCACCAGCCCCGGCTTGACGGCAGGTCCGGCACCGCGCACGCGGTAGTTGAAGACCGGCGGATCCTCGTGCATCGACCGGCCGATGCCGTGGCCGGTGTAGTCCTCGACGATGCCCCACGCGCCGGTCTCGTCGATCGCGTCCTCCACGGCCGAGCCGACCTCGTGCAGGTTCTTCGCGTGGGCGAGCGCGGCGATGCCGTGCCAGAGCGACCGCTCGGTCGTGTCGCAGAGCATCTGACGGGCTGCGGCGACCGCTGCGTCGCCGCCGGGCACGACGGTCGTGAACGCGCTGTCGCCGTTCCAGCCGTCGACCTCGGCGCCGGCGTCCACCGACACGATGTCGCCGGGCGCGAGGACGCGCTCACCGGGGATCCCGTGCACGATCTCGTCGTTCACCGACACGCACAGCGTGTGGCGGTAGCCGGGCACGAGCTGGAAGTTCGGGACTCCACCGCCGTCACGGATGGTGCGCTCGGCGATCGCATCGAGTTCACCGGTGGTGATCCCCGGACGGATCGCTGCACGGACGGCGTCGAGCGCCTCGGCGGTCAGCAGACCCGGCCGGACCATCACCCGGAGCTCGTCCGGGGTCTTGTAGATCGAGGGCTTCTTGAACCGCACCACGCTGGTCAGACGGTCGCGGAGAGCCCGCGGCCCGCCAGTGCCGTCTGGATGCGGTCGCCGACCTCGTCGATGGCACCGAGGCCGTCGACGTCGACCACGAGGCCACGCTCGCCGTACGCCGCCACGATGGGCGCCGTCTGCTCGGCGTAGACCTGCTGGCGACGACGGACCGTCTCCTCGTTGTCGTCGCTGCGGCCCTGGTCCTCGGCGCGCTTGAGCAGGCGACCGACGAGCTCGTCCTGGTCGGCGACGAGCTGCACGACGGCGTCGATCCCGGTGCCCTGCTCAGCGAGCAGCGCGTCGAGGTACTCGACCTGACCGACCGTTCGCGGGTAGCCGTCCAACAGGAAGCCGTGCTCGGCGTCGGGCTCCTGCAGGCGGGACTTCACGAGCTCGTTCGTCAGGGAGTCCGGCACGTAGTCGCCGGCGTCCATGATCGCCTTCGCCTGCACACCGAGGGGCGTGCCCTCTGCCACGTTCTTGCGGAAGATGTCCCCGGTCGAGATCGCGGGGATCCCGAAGGAGTCGGCGATGCGGCCGGCCTGGGTGCCCTTCCCGGCTCCGGGAGGTCCGACGATGATGAGACGTGCGCTCAACGGAGAAGCCCTTCGTAGTGACGCTGCTGCAGCTGCGAGTCGATCTGCTTCACGGTCTCGAGACCGACACCCACGATGATGAGGATGCTCGCGCCACCGAACGGGAAGTTCTGGTTCGCGCCGAACAGCGCCAGTGCTGCCAGCGGGATGAGCGCGATGAGACCGAGGTAGAGCGAGCCGGGCAGCGTCACCCGGGTGAGGACGTAGTCGAGGTACTCGGCGGTCGGACGACCGGCACGGATGCCGGGGATGAACCCGCCGTACTTCTTCATGTTGTCGGCGACCTCTTCGGGGTTGAAGGTGATCGCCACGTAGAAGTACGTGAACCCGACGATGAGCAGGAAGTACAGGACCATGTAGAACCAGTTGTCACCCGAGGTCAGGTTGTTCTGGATCCAGGTCACCCACGCGGCCGGCTCCGAGCCGTCCGAGGGCTGGTTGAACTGCGCGATCAGGGCCGGCAGGTACAGCAGCGACGACGCGAAGATGACGGGCACGACGCCGGCCATGTTCACCTTGATCGGGATGTAGGTGTTGTTGCCGCCGTACGTCCGCCGCCCGACCATGCGCTTGGCGTACTGCACCGGGATCCGCCGCTGTGACTGCTCGACGAACACGACGGCCATCATGATCACGAGTCCGACCAGGATCACGAACAGGAAGAGCTCGAACGACTGCGACTGCTCGATCGCCCAGAGCGCCGACGGGAACTGCGCCGCGATCGACGTGAAGATCAGGAGCGACATGCCGTTGCCGATGCCGCGCTCGGTGACGAGCTCGCCCATCCACATGATGAGGCCGGTACCGGCGGTCAGCGTGACGACCATCAGCATGATGGCGTACCAGCTGTCGTTCGAGATGATCGACGTGCAGGACGCGGAGGCGTTGGTGCCGAACAGGGCGCCGGAGCGGGCGACCGTGATCAGGGTCGTGGACTGCAGCACACCGAGCGCGATCGTGAGGTAGCGCGTGTACTGCGTCAGCTTCGCCTGGCCCGACTGGCCCTCCTTGTAGAGGGTGTCGAAGTGCGGGATGACCACACGCAGGAGCTGCACGATGATCGACGACGTGATGTACGGCATGATGCCGAGCGCGAAGACCGAGAGCTTCAGCAGCGCGCCGCCGGAGAAGAGGTTGATGAGGTCGTAGAGACCGCCGGAGGACGACGCGCTGGCGAGACAGCTCTGCACGGCGGCGTAGTCGACGAACGGTGCCGGGATGTACGACCCGAGACGGAACAGCGCGATGATCGCGAGGGTGAAGCCGATCTTCTTGCGAAGATCAGGGGTGCGCATGATGCGCGCGACCGCTCTGAACACGATGACTCCGAACTTGTGGGACCGGGGCCGTCGATCGCGGCCGGACCGGTTTCGGTCGGCAGGGCCGACCCGGCTGGCGGATGCCGGCCACTGTCAAGGAAACCGTAACGGCGGCCCGTGCGCAAACGCACGGGCCGCCGACGGGGGTTACTGGGAGACGGTGCCGCCAGCAGCCACGATCTTCTCGGCGGCGGACGCCGAGACCTTGTCGACCGTGACCGTGATCTTCACGGTGATGTCACCCTGACCGAGAACCTTGACCTTCTCGTTCTTGCGGACGGCGCCCTTGGCGACCAGGCCCGCAACGGTGACGTCGCCACCATCGGGGTAGAGCTCCGAGATCTTGTCCAGGTTCACGACCTGGTACTCGACCCGGAACGGGTTCTTGAACCCGCGGAGCTTCGGGGTGCGCATGTGCAGCGGCATCTGCCCACCCTCGAAGCCGACCCGGACCTGGTAACGGGCCTTCGTGCCCTTGGTACCACGCCCAGCGGTCTTGCCCTTCGAGCCCTCACCGCGACCAACACGGGTGCGGTCCTTCTTGGCGCCCTCTGCAGGACGGAGGTGGTGCAGCTTCAGCACCTGCACGCGCTCGTTCTTCTCGTCGCTCATGCGTCGACCTCCTCGACCTTCACGAGGTGCGCCACCGTCGCGATGTACCCGCGGTTCTGGGAGTTGTCCTCACGCTCGACCGAACGGCCGATGCGCTTGAGGCCCAGGCTGCGCAGGGTGTCGCGCTGGTACTGCTTCTCGCTGATAACGGACTTGATCTGCGTGATCTTCAGCATCGCCATCACGCACCTGCCTTCTCGGTCGCGGCACGCAGGGCTGCGGCCTCGGCCTGGAGCAGACGGGCCGGGACGACCCGCTCGACGTCGAGGCCACGACGGCTCGCGACGGCGCGGGGCTCCTCGAGCTGCTTCAGGGCCTCGACGGTTGCGTGCACGATGTTGATGGTGTTCGACGAGCCGAGCGACTTGCTCAGGACGTCGTGGATGCCGGCGCACTCGAGCACGGCGCGGACCGGACCACCGGCGATGACACCGGTACCGGGGCCGGCCGGACGCAGGAGGACGACGCCAGCGGCGGCTTCACCCTGCACCGGGTGCGGGATCGTGTTGCCGACGCGGGGGACGCGGAAGAAGTTCTTCTTCGCCTCTTCGACACCCTTGGAGATCGCCGTGGGGACCTCCTTGGCCTTGCCGTAGCCGACGCCCACGAGGCCGTTGCCGTCACCGACGACGACGAGCGCCGTGAAGCTGAAGCGACGACCACCCTTGACGACCTTCGAGACGCGGTTGATGGTCACCACGCGCTCGAGGAACTGGCTGTCGCCACCGCGGTTGTTGCGGTCGCGGCCCTGCTGACGGTCACGACCGCCACCACGACGGCCACGGTTGTCAGCGGAGTCGCGGTTGTTGGACGCGGAGCCCGCGGCGGTCTCGACCGGACGCTCGGCGACGGCAGGTGCCTCCGCCTCCTTGCCGGTCTTGGCGCCCTCGGTGGTCGCCTCGGCGGTTGCGTCGGTGGCCGTGGCCTCCGTGCTCGCCTCGGTGGTCTCCGTGGTCTCGACAGCCTCGGTCTCCGTGGCCTCGACGGCCTCGGTCTTGGCGTCTTCGTTGGTGTTCGCGTTGTCGCTCACAGGTTCAGCCCTCCTTCACGGGCACCATCGGCGATCGCGGCGACGCGACCGGCGTACTTGCTGCCACCGCGGTCGAAGACCACGGCCTCGACGCCAGCCGACTTCGCGCGCTCGGCGAGGAGCTCACCGACGCGACGGGCCTTGGCGGTCTTGTCGCCGTCGAACGAGCGGAGGTCTGCCTCCATCGTCGAGGCGCTTGCGAGGGTGTGACCCTTCGAGTCGTCGATGACCTGCACGAACACGTGACGCGACGAGCGGGTGACGGCGAGACGGGGACGAGCCTCGGTGCCGGTGATCTTCTTGCGGAGACGGTTGTGACGACGCGCCTTGGCGGCCGCCTTGCTCTTGCCTCGTGTCTTGAGGAGTCCCATGATCACTTACCTGACTTTCCGGCCTTGCGGCGCACGTTCTCGCCGGCGTAACGGACACCCTTGCCCTTGTAGGGCTCGGGCTTCCGGAGCTTCCGGATGTTCGCGGCGACCTCGCCGACAGCCTGCTTGTCGATACCGGCGACGGTGACCTTGTTGTTGCCCTCCACCGCGAAGCTGATGCCCGCCGGCGGCTCGACCGTGATCGAGTGGGAGTACCCGAGGGCGAACTCGAGGTTCGAGCCCTTGGCCGCGACACGGTAACCCGTACCGACGACCTCGAGGCCCTTGGTGTAGCCCTGGGTCACGCCGATGATGTTGTTGGCGATGAGGGTCCGGGTCAGTCCGTGGAGCGAACGCGACTCGCGCTCGTCGTCCGGACGGGTGACGAGGACCTGGTTCTCCTCGACCTTGGCCTGGATGGGCTCCGCGATGACGAGCGCGAGCTCGCCCTTCGGGCCCTTGACCGCCACGTTCTGACCGTCAACGGAGACGGTGACGCCGGCGGGGATGTCGATGGGGAGACGTCCGATTCGTGACATTGTCGATCACCACACGTAGGCGAGGACTTCCCCACCCACGCCCTTCTGCTCGGCTTCGCGGTCGGTCAGGAGGCCGGAGGAGGTCGAGAGGATCGCCACGCCGAGGCCACCGAGGACCTGGGGGATCTCCGTCGACTTCGCGTAGACCCGGAGGCCCGGCTTCGAGACGCGCTTGATGCCGGCGATCGAACGCTCGCGCTCGGGGCCGTACTTCAGGTCGATGGTGAGGGTCTGCCCGACTCGGGCGTCCTCCACCTTCCACTCGCTGATGTAGCCCTCACGCTTGAGGATGTCGGCGATGTTCTTCTTGAGCTTGGAGCTCGGGAGCGCGACTGCGTCGTGGTGCGCGGAGTTCGCGTTCCGCAATCTGGTCAGCATGTCTGCGACCGGATCGGTCATCGTCATGATGTTCGTCCATTTCTCGCCTGGTTTCGACACCCGTTCCACGAATGCCGACCTGAGCGATCGAGTGATCCCGGGGCGGTTCCCCGAGATCGGTGTGTTCGTGCGTGCGGGCCGGAGGACGTGAATCCTCCGGCCCGCACCGCCCGAAGTAGTTTAGACCGTCTGCTCGTTGGAGCGGAACGGGAAGCCGAGCTGGCGGAGCAGCGCGCGTCCCTCGTCGTCCGTCTTCGCGGTGGTGACGACAGTGATGTCGAAGCCGCGGACACGGTCGATGCGGTCCTGGTCGATCTCGTGGAACACGGACTGCTCCGTGAGACCGAACGTGTAGTTGCCGTTGCCGTCGAACTGCTTGTCGCTGAGACCGCGGAAGTCGCGGATGCGGGGCAGTGCGAGCGTCACCAGGCGGTCCAGGAACTCCCACGCGCGGTCACCACGGAGGGTGACGTGCGCGCCGATGGCCTGACCCTCGCGCAGCTTGAACTGTGCGATGGACTTGCGGGCGATGTTGACCTGGGGCTTCTGACCCGTGATCGCCGTGAGGTCCTTGATGGCCCCCTCGATGATCTTGGAGTCACGAGCGGCCTCGCCGACACCGGTGTTCACGACGACCTTGACCAGGCCGGGGACCTGGTTGACGTTCGCGTAACCGAACTGCTCGGTGAGGGCCGTCTTGATCTCGGCCAGGTACTTCTGCTTGAGGCGCGGCTGGATCTTGCCAGCGGGCGCAGCAGTCGTGTCAGTCATCAGAGCTTCTCACCAGACTTCTTCGCGTAGCGGACACGGACGGTCTTCTTGACGCCGTCCTTCTCCACCTCTTCGGTGCGGAAGCCGACACGCGTCGGCTTCTTCGTCTTCGGGTCGACGAGTGCGACGTTCGAGACGTGGATCGAGGCTTCGTGCTGCTCGATGCCACCGGTCTTCGAACCACGCTGCGTCTGACCGACGCGGACGTGCTTCGTGACGAAGTTCACGCCCTCGACGACGACGCGGTTCTTGTCCTTGAGGACCTCGATGACCTTGCCCTGCTTGCCACGGTCGCCGCCACGCTCCTGCGTCGCGCCCGTGATGACCTGGACGAGGTCACCCTTCTTGATGTTCGCCATGGCTTACAGCACCTCCGGCGCGAGCGAGATGATCTTCATGAACTTCTTGTCACGGAGCTCGCGACCGACCGGACCGAAGATGCGCGTACCGCGCGGGTCGCCGTCGGCCTTGAGGATCACTGCCGCGTTCTCGTCGAACTTGATGTAGGAGCCGTCCTGACGACGGGTCTCCTTCTTGGTGCGAACGATGACTGCCTTGACGACGTCACCCTTCTTCACGTTGCCGCCGGGGATGGCGTCCTTCACCGTGGCGACGATGACGTCACCGAGGCCGGCGTAGCGACGACCCGAGCCACCGAGCACGCGGATGGTCAAGATCTCCTTGGCACCCGTGTTGTCGGCGACCTTCAGGCGGGATTCCTGCTGAATCACTGCTGTCTCCTATTCCGAAGCAGGCCGAGGCCTACTTGGCCTTCTCGAGGATCTCGACCAGGCGCCAGCGCTTGGACGCGCTGAGGGGACGGGTCTCGCTGATCACGACGAGGTCGCCGACACCAGCGGTGCCGAGCTCGTCGTGGGCCTTCACCTTGGACGTGCGACGGATGATCTTGCCGTAGAGCGCGTGCTTCACGCGGTCCTCGACCTCGACCACGATGGTCTTGTCCATCTTGTCGCTCGTCACGTAGCCGCGACGCGTCTTGCGGTAGCCGCGAGTGAGGGCGG
>Ga0308159_1000919_pt1 | contig 51552 bp, 55 predicted proteins | sample PhyCR1_FD_201040 | JGI IMG/M metagenome (GOLD analysis project Ga0308159, IMG submission 201040) | Phyllosphere microbial communities from UC Gill Tract Community Farm, Albany, California, United States - DLSLC.R1 | ecosystem: Host-associated > Plants > Phyllosphere > Unclassified | place: USA...
AAATGAGGCCTGGCCGGTGTAGAAGATACATCCCGCGACCAGGCCCCAGGGAATCTCCAGTTGCGGGTTAGGTCAACCAGGATGAGGGTATGTGATAAAGGCAGACCGGCAAGAACGGTTGCTGCGACCTGAAAATATTCTCCCCCTACGCAGTATCCAAACCTTGATGGTCTCGATCCCGATAAAGTGGCCCAGCGCTAGCTTGCGGAACGTGCGCCGGGCCCAGGTTTTCACGTCAACCATGACTTGTTCCTCAGGATAGGAACGTCTTGGAGATCCGCTTGGTTTACGTGGCTCACGCGCCGATCGGCGGAGGCTCAAAAATGGGTAAGGGATAGCTGCAGTTGATCGTCCTGCTTCGGCTCGGTGTTGGCTGGCGGTGCGAGCCTCGCCGCATCAGACAGGTCGTTGCCCTCGATGCAGACAAGATCGCGCGTGATCTCCACCTTCTCCCGCAGGCGCTGCAGAACGGCGGGAAAAATGCCGCGCAGCTGGCGGCAGTCCTCATGTGTGGCGTCGGCCCTATCGGCTTGGTTGAAGCGGTGCTGGGCCAGCGCGATTAAGGCATCGTCGGCTATAGGGCCGGTCACCAGGATACCCAATCCATCTCGGCGTCGTCGACCGCTTCGAACATTTCTGGATCTGCGCCGGTGTCTCCCAGGCGCTTGCGGACCGCATCGGGGGTGCCGTCCTTCGGGAACCCACGATCCGATCTGGCGATCGAGGCGAGTTGGCCAATGAAGCCGCCTCTCTCGGATTGTTCCAGTATCCAGCGCCCGAAAGGCAAGGATTTCGAACTGGTCTCATAGCCTCCGAGGTCAAGCGGACCATCCATCTTCGATAGTGCAGGCATCGCAGAATCACTCCTTGGTGGAATGACACAATGTTATATGTTCCATATTTGTTCTGCAATCCGGTACGGGCAGGTTATGGGAACGAAACGGTTCGAGACGGTCTTGGACTACTCGAATGGGGCTGTGACACCGCGGTCGCGTGTCGCTGTGGACACAAGGCGCAGCTCGACACGAAGGTGGTTACGAAGACCTTTGTGATGCTCGCCGTCGCCGAACGATTGCCAGGGGTGGCGGGTTCAACGTGGAGGCCTTTCGCAGCAGGTGCGGCATTTCCACCGCTTATGTCGTCCTCATCTCGGTACGGGACCGTTTAGCCGGCGCAAGGGTGGCAACGGTGGCATCGCCGAGACTTTGCGGTGTGGCCGGGGGCCGCTTCCGGAAAGCCGTTGCCGGTGGCAGTCCTCGCCGTCTCACCTGCGCTTGGTCAGAATTAGCCTTCCAGCCCGCCTGCTGTCGATCTCCAGATGGAGGAAACCCGCGAGGGCGGCGGCGACCTTTTCGATGTCGCGGATCTCGATATCGGCAAAGATCCTGCGGCTGCCCAGTGAAGGATCGGCAAGCTCCAGTTTGACCGTGCTGTAACGGTTCGCCTCGGCGATCACCTCGCTGATCGCCGCATCGTCGAAACTTCTCATCCCGGTGACCCATTGTTGGTCGGAGGCTCGCGCGATCACGATTGCCGGTTTGGCCTCGCCGATGCCGGCGACAATGACAGCCTGGCCGGCCCGCACGGGAAGCAGTTGTCCCTTAGCGCTGGTCTGTTCGCTCGTGCGCAGATCGAGGCCGCCCTCTATTGCCGCGACGCTCACGGTATTGCCCGCAGCTTCGTTAACGCTGACATCGAATACCCGTCCGCTCGGTTCGATGGAAACCGCGCCAGCGCGCACCTTGAGCGGACGATCGGGGTCGTGTGCAACAATTATGCGCGCGCGCCCGCGCAGGATTTCGATGTCGCGGTGCTGTGCGGTGAAATCGACGCGGGCCTCGCTGTCGGTGTCGAGAACAATCGAGCTGCCATCATCGAGGCTTTCGGTGCGGACCTCGCCGATGCCTGTCGTCAGTGTGCGGGCGCTTGCGGCCGCCACGACGCCAGGCGTTCCCAGACCGAGTGCGTTCGAGACGAACCACGCAAATGCGCACGCTGCTACCAGCGCGCTCAGAGCGGCGAGCATCGGCGAGGCGTTCCACCAACGATGAACGGGGCCCGGGCGCCTGCCCTGGACCTTGCTCAGCGACATGAGCGCGGATGCGCGCGCTGCGGAATCGACGTTCTTCAACAGGCCGACATAAACATCGCGGCGCGCCGGCTTGCGCTCGATCCAGTCGGCGACCTGCTGGGCGTAGACATCGGGCTCGTCGAGCATGAGCATAACCCAGCGGTGCGCATCGGTGCGATCCCGGCGCGTGATCCGCGGTCCTGCGAAAAGGCCCAGCATCTCAGGCCTCCTCAGCGGCGCGGTTGGCGTCGATCAGGCGGATCGCCTTGAGCATGTGCTTCTGCACTTTCCACAACGGCAGCGAGTGCGCCTCGGCGATCTCGCGGTAACTGTAGCCCTCGACCCTGTTGAGCATGAAAATCTCCAGAGTTGCCGGATGAAGCTGCGACAGGATTCCTTGCCACCTCGCCAGATCGCGGCGCGACTGTACCTCGCGAAAAGGATCGAGACCCACCGGTGCGTCCAGGCCCTCGTCCAGGCTGGTGCTCGCCCGCGCCAGCCGTGTCGAGCCGCGCTGCGTATGGTCGCGCAGCAGGTTCGTGGCGATACGGGTGAGATAGGCCTGGGGTACGTCTATTGTGGTTTGAGAGGCCGTGGCAAAACGTGACAGGGTCTCCTGACTCAATTCGTCCGCGTCCGCCTGGTTGCCCAGATTGCGGAGAAAGAAACGAAGTAGCCGGGGTTGCTCCCGGCGGTAGAAGGCGGCGAAACGGGAACTCTCGTCCCGGTCCTCGCGCGCCGCATCTGAGACAGCCTCGCGGCCGCTCGTCTCGCTCTGGCTCATGCGTCGCACCTATGTCCACTCGGGGCGACGGCCATAAGCCGGATGTTCGAAACCTGATCAGAGAACAGGCGCATGCGCCTTTACCGGCAAGCCGGCTGGACATGCGCGCATGCCACCCGGCCTCCAGAAACTGGTGACCGAGCAACTCTGATTAGGGTTTCGACGCCCCGCTCCTGTTTATCTCAGGAGCGCTTCAAGCATCGGTGGTTTGGGCAATTTGTGCAACCCAAAAGCTTGGACTCGCTACCAAAATGAGAACGATAGTGACGGGGATGCGACAGCGGCAGTGCAGGTGACGGGGCAGGGACTGGGCGGCTGCCCTCTGCGAGGGCACCGCGCTCTGGCCGGGCCGGCGCATGCGCGCCGTCCCGGTCGAGCTCCGGCTGCGCCGGATCTCGCCCCTTGCGGGCGGCGATCGCTGCCGCGGCCAGGGCAGGAAGCGGCGCTCTCACGGTGCGGTCAGTTTGGGCAGGAAACGAGAGACCTGGTCATGCCGGCACCGGCCTCGAGAGGTCGGGTTCCATGAGCGGCGGCCGTGATCGCGGGACCCAGGCGTTACAGGTGAGCAGGAGAATAGTGCACGGCAGCGAACGTGGTCGCATTCGGGCTGCCGTGCGGCGCCGCCTTTCGCGCACGCGCCACGAAGATGCAACGTCAAAAGCGCGAGGCAAGCCTAAAGGTTATGCGCTGTATCGGTGACGATGTTGCCCAGCGGCGCATGCGCCAGCGGCCGGACGGCGTGCCATCCACCGGTGCGGTGACGCGCGAGCGGAACCGCGCATACCTCGCACAGCGCGAGGTAATCACCATCCTTGCCGTAGGTCAGGGAAACGGCCGATGGCCTGTGTCGGCCAATGAGGCAAAGAAGGGACATGGTGCCGGCACATTATCCGATCGGCGCTCGCCGGTCAGGGTTCGCGAATGTTCCAGGATGTCCACATCCTGTGGATAGCGGGGAAAACTCGCCCGCCCGTCGCAAACGACCGCTCGTCCGGCGTGTCGGCGGCCCCGTGTCACGCGCGCTTCACCCGCCCGAGAATGGTCTCGAAGCACGCGACAAGCGAGACGACAACCGCCTCGCCTTCCTGTGTCAGCTGAACCCCGACCCGTCGCCGGTCGGTGAGCCCGGGCTCGAGGACAAGCAGGCCGCGCTGCTCGAGGTCGGTGATCTTGCGATGAGCCGTCGATAATGGCGCGGAGGTCGCCATGCACAGTGACCACACATAAGTGTCCTGGCCCTCGCTCTGTGACACGTAGAGGTCGAGAAGCATGTCCAGATATGGCGCCGGGCTGAAGCTCTCGCCGAGACAGCAGGCGAGTGCCTTTCGCATCTCGGCGATCGTGCGGCACATTGCAATTCGGGCCGCGGTTTCAGGCCCCGGATCTGGCGGTGGTCTTTCGTTCATCATCTCTCGCGTCCCTTCGCATTTCGGGAGGAGGGCAGGAGGCTCTCGGGTGTCTAAGCCCCTGATCGCGTGCGCCAGTCGGGATCGGTGCCTCTGCGATATCGGCGAACGACATGCCGGCGCGTGCCAAGGATCAGGATGGTGAGTGCGATCCAGCTCCACAGGGCCTGGGCATCGAGATAGGCTTGCGGAACGATAGCCGGGGCCGCTGCCCGCATCGTATGGACGATGAGCTCGGAGCCGATGACCCCGGACACCCAGATCGGCCAGAACCGCGTACTGCGCAGCGAAAGCCAGGTGAAGATACCGAACATCGCCGCATCGACCGTGATAATGCCCAGTTCCGGTTCGCGAAAGCCTATGCCCTGCACTTCGGACAGCACGAGCGAGAGCACCGAGCCTGCAACGAACGTGGCGGCGCCGATGCGTTCGGGCCGCCCGCCTCTGACCGCGGCATAAAGACATGCCGCGATCAGGAGCAGGAGGTAGGCCAGGTGGCGGTTCATGCCGTCATTCTCGAATGCCCGCGCTCAGGCAAGGCGCAGATGGCTGGGCCCGGTTGCCGGAAGAGCGAGAGGCAGCGCCTCGCCGGGCATGCCGCCAGGAGGTAGCGCGCTGCCCGAGTTCTCGTCGAGCTTGATCAGGTCTCCGAATGCCATCTCGCCAAGGCCGATCGCCACACTGGCGGTCTTCAGGCCGGCATGGGTCGCGATTATCTCGCCGCGCGCTCTGGCCATGAGCATGAGGGCGGCGGCCGAGCGCGTCACCGCCTCCTGCCCGACGCAGGCGCCGACGCGTGCATCGATCGTGGCCAGCGGCAAGGCGGCATTGAGCTCGGCTATACGGGCAGAGGCGATGTCGAGGGCCGCTTCGGCGGCAAACAGGCGCTGGGCTACCTCGGTGGCGATCTTCTGACGTTGGGCGCGCATGGTGTCTCCTGTCTCGCGGGGCTCATTTCCCGCGATCATGATGAATATGAAAAGGATGCGTGCTGCCGCTCGGTGGGGCAGGGGGCTGGATTGGATGCGGCGCCGATCAGAGATGGGCAGGGGATACTTGATATCCCCCCAGGTTGGGCGGCAGCGCCCTATTCCAGAAAGACCTGGAAGGCGACGAGCAACTGCATGGCGGAACCTGCCGCGACAAGTCCTGCCGCAGACAGCACCGCTATCGTGATCAGCGCGGGGCGGATGGTCAGGTCATTTGCCGGTCTCCTGTCAGAGCGCAGCGGAAGCAACATCGCGAGTATTCCCGGGGGCGGGAACGGCGCCTGTTCTTGTGCTGCGGGTGCCGGCCGGATGGGCGTCATTGCAGGGTCTTCCTGCACCTCGGGTTCCTCGGCCTCGCCATCGTGCTGCGGCAATTCGAGGAGCGGTACGAGGGGTAATCCGAGGGCGCCTATCGATTGCCCCCCCTCCTCAAGAGCCGCGCGCTCCTGCTCGAAGGCGGCAACAAGGCGCGCTGCCTTGCGCCGCGCCGGGTTGCCGAGGATCTTGCGCGCATTGAAAATGTGTTTCTGGACCCGGCTGACCGAGATCTCCAGGTGCTCGGCGATCTCCTTGGTATCGAAACCTTGGTCAATGAGCACCATGCACTGGCGCTGCCGAAGCGTAAGTAACAGCAGTCGATCCCGATAAAGGTCGAGATCGAGCGTTATGCTCAGCTGTATCACTGCAGCCAGACCCTCCTGTCTGCCGGCCGGATCCAGATACTCGTGTCCGGTGGTGGCAGCGCAGTGTCATGGAATCGCAATCATATGGCAACCTGAAGAGCGAGCAGGCGTCCTGCCCGGCCCTTATACCGGCATGCGGAGGTCGCGGCACGACGAATGCCCGCCAGCGCCCGCGGGCGCTGGCGCCGGGAAGGGGAGGTGGATGTGGGCAGGTGGAAGGAGCGGTTGATGCTCCTTCCTTACTGAAACCCCTCGCAAGGAGGCATCCGTTATGACTTCTCCAACAATTGCCCGACTTCTCTTATCTCTCGCCGAAGCCTGTCGCCGCACATTCGCGGGCGATCCGCGCTTGGCTGCAATGCAGGAGTACCTCGAAGCGACCCTGCCGCCCGGCGAGGCGCTGCTGGCTGCCGCCAGCGATCGGAACGGTGGCCGTCCACGCACCTTCCGGATCGATGACCAGGATCCTCAGGCCCGGCGCGTCGCCGCCGGCTTTGAGGTCAAGGCCTGGGTGCACGTGCCGGCCGATCTCTATACCCCCGCCACATGGCCAGGGCCCAACCTTGCCCGGACTTTGCCGGCGATGCCGCCGATGACCGCGGCCATTCTTGCGCTCCGACTGCATCACGACATGCCTTCTGCACAGATCGCGTCCCGCTTCGGGCTGGGGCGCCGCGAGATCCGCCGTCACCTGCTCGCTGCGGTGCGTATTGCCAACTCCCCTGTCTGCGGTGCTCTGCCGATCGGTGAGGTATCCTGAAGCCGGGGTGTCGAGGACAGCCAATGACACAGGATGCCCTCGAGGTCGCCGGCAATGCCCTCGTGACGCGCCTCGGCGGAAAGTGGTCGGGCGGTCGAGGCATGTGCCTGTGTCCGGCCCACCCTGACCGGACTCCCAGCCTTTCGGTCCGCATCGGCGAACGCCGTCTGCTGTTCCACTGTTTTGCAGGATGCGATCAGCAGACGGTGATCGCGGCAGTACGCTGCACCCTGGCCTCGGCCCTGACCGGCCGGCTCCTCGATAGGGAGAGCGCGGCGCGGGCCAAGGATGGAAATGATAACTGGGTTCGCGCGCGTGCGCGGGCCTTGTGGGACGAAGCACACGCCCTGCAGGGCTCGCCTGCAGCCGCCTATCCCGAGGCGCGCGGTATCTTCACGTCCTGCGCGCAGCTTCGGTATCATCCATGCACCCCGGTCCGCGTCGCCGGGCAGCTTGCGCGGCGTCCGGCGATGATCGCGCGCATAAGCGATGAGTGCGGAACGCTTGCGGTCCAGCGCTGCTTTCTCGATCTTCCTCGCAGCAGGTTGTGCATGGACCTGAGGCCAGCACGGCGCATGCTCGGCCGTCCCGGCGCGGGCGCCGTGCGAACATACGCACATGGCGAGGTGCTCGGGCTGGCGGAAGGGATCGAGACTGCACTGGCCGCCTCGATCCTGCTGGAAATACCGGTCTGGGCGGTTCTGGGCAGCGCTCGCTTCGCATGGGTCCGCGTCCCCGCCAATGTCGCGCGCATCGTTCTGCTACCGGATGCTGATCACGCCGGAGTGCAGGCTGCGAGGCGCGCGCGAGACGCCTTCCGGGCCGAGAGCCAGGACAGCGGGGCGCTCGGGGGGCGTGTCGGTACACGCGATGCGCGGATCGTCATGCCCTGGCATGGTCTCAATGACTGGAACGATGTTCTGAGACACAGATCCGGATTTGCGTAGCGCTGGTACTCGCAATCGGCAGGGCGAGGCCCGAAAAAAAGGCCGGCTTAAAGCCGGCCGTAATAGTTTGGGAGAGGATGCCTGAAAGGCGAGACGGGCTATGATTGACAACGCCGCCGCCAGCAAGTGCACCGATTGCACCCGGCCTCCCGCAAACTGCACGTCGCTCGCCACAATGGCCGTGGCGGGATCGGCAGTCCCCGCCCGGGGGATACCCATGTAATCAGAATTGCAATGCGAAGGTACGGCACAATCGCTCGCGTCACCGGTACAATGCGCGACGGGTCAAGGATTTGAAAGGCGCGCTTTTCTACTTGATTTGTGAGCCCGCGAGCGTGAAGGGTGCCGGGTCGCCACTTCCCTCAACGATCGACAGACTACCGGGAGCACCGCCTGCAATGCCTGAACTCGAAAATCCCGCTGACGTTACGTCGCTTACCGTCCAGCTTTTGAGCGCATATCTCGCCAACAACACTGTCGGTTCCGAAGATCTTCCGGCATTGATCCGTGCAACCCGCCAGGCCTTGACCGAAGATGCGGCCCCTGAGGTGCCTGCGATCGAAGACGTGTCCTATACGCCGGCCGTTTCCGTGCGCAAGAGCCTGTCGTCGCCTTCGCATATTCTGAGCCTCATCGACGGAAAGCCGTACAAGACGCTCAAGCGCCATCTCACAAGTCATGGGTTGACGCCGGAGACTTACCGCCAACGCTATGGCCTTGCGGACAACTATCCGATGGTCGCACCTGAATTTGCGGCAATGCGCCGAGGCATTGCCGAGAGGATCGGGTTGGGCTCGCGTCCGAGTGCCGCAGCCAAGGCAGGCGCTCCTGCCGGCACGGCCTCTGCCACGGATGATGCATCCGGATCGGCGCAGACCCCGCCTGCTGCCAAGCGTCCCGCCGGACGCAAGGCCGGACCCAAGGTGCGCGGCGGAAAGGCGGCATCGCGCGCTGCCTCGGTGCCGACCGAACAGACAGTCGCCACTGACGATGCGATCATCGCGCCTGAACCCGCTGCTGCCGCCGAACCGGCGAAGACGTCACAGCGTTCGCGCGTAAAGACGGCACCCAAACCGCGCGCACAAAAGAAGCGCGCTGGTGGAGCAGACACCGCCGGTACCGCCGAGACCAACACCCCCGATGCCCAGCCTCAGGAGGGCGCCGCGCCGGCGGACAAGCCGAAGGTTCGCAAGGCCGCTGCCCCCAAGTCTGCCGCACCCAAGCCCGCAGCTACCAAGTCCGGTGCATCCAGGACTACCGCTGCGAAGCTCGGCAAACCAGCAAAGGGCGGCGCCGCCGTGGACGCTGCGGCCGAGCAGGCTACGTCTGCAGCAGCGCCTCAGGCATCGCCTGAGGTAGATGCGTCCGTTGCGGCCGCTGCCAAGCCCGCGGTAAGGCCACGCGGCAAGCTTGGGCTGTTCGGCAAGGATCAGCCCGCGGCGTCCGGGTCCGAGGCCAGCGCCTCCAGCGACGCACCCGCCGCCGCCGATGGCGAAAAGCCGGCAAAGGCGGCAAGGCCCAAGCGCATGGCCCGTACGCCCAAGGCTGCACCGGGCGAGGCCGGCTGATCGGCCTGGCGCACAGCGGCGGACATCGGTCGGCCGCTGCCTCGCGCGATGTATGAATCACAACCTCGGGCACCGTTTCGACAGGCCCGATCGACAGGAAGAACTGCAATGAACAACAGTGATCTCGCCGACGCCATCGCGAACGATGCCGGTATCACGAAGGCCGATGCCCGCAAGATCGTCGATGCTGTCTTCGTCGCGATCGGCGACGCTGCGGCCAAGGGCGATGAAATCTCGCTCAACGGCTTCGGCAAGTTCAAGATCAAGGACACACCCGAGCGCGAAGGCCGCAATCCGGCAACCGGCGAGGCGATGACGATCAAGGCCGCCCGTAAGCTTACCTTTGCCCCGGCCAAGGCGGTCAAGGACAAGCTGAACGGATGACACGTTGTGCAGCGCCCATCCGGGGATGGGTGCTGCACTAGCCGTCTGTAGTGATGGGTCTGCGTGTCTAAACAAACCACCCTTCGAAAGGCACTTTCCCAAGGACGTCGTCGGTTCCCAAGGGAAGGCGTTCCAGCTTAGGGAGCGGTTGGGTCAAGATCGGGGCGTGTTCGGCGCTTCACCCACGTCAGACCCGGTCGAGATACAGGGAATGCAGGAGGCGCTTGAATTGCCGCCCGACCTTACGGGATACAATCTCAAAGTCCGCCAGCTTCAACGCCTTTCCATGTTCAACTCGGTGTAGCGCCGTTATCGCATTTCTCCTCGATGCCTCATTACGCATCTTCTTGAGAACTCGTGCGGCTTCCAGTTTGCGCTTGGCGCGTCAAAAGCATTCACCAGGATCGGCACCCGTCGTTTGTATCGGCCATCCGCGCAGCATCCTTGTTCCCGTCTGCGCTCGCAAGCATCAAGACCCAACGCGCGGGTCATTCTGACGTGACATCAATTCTCGACCAGCATGATCGAGCGCCGCAACTGTCTGCTCCGTCATGCTCTGTCTACCTGTACGAGCCCGGTAGTCCCGATAAAACACGCTCGGGAAGGGTCACCTCGCTGCGCAGAATTTCACAGAGCGCCTCAAGCAGAAGGAGCGCTTCGCACAGTTCCTCCTCATGCACCATGACTTGCGTTTTCATGTACATGTCACAGCTTTTAGTCACTTCCGGGATAGTCGTCCTGCGCTTGTGAGACCATCGCTTTTCGCGCTGCAGGCCGCACACCAGCCGCGAGTATATCTCGGCCGTCCCGTTAAGCGATTTCAAGAATGCTCCTGAGCGGGCGCAAAGCTTCAGAGTATGTATGATTTCGCTGCATTTGCTCCCGTTCGGGAGTATATCTTGCATAGAGCTGTCTTGCCGTTTACAATGCTCCCGAAAAGGAGCAAAAGGCTTTGCCAAAAGAAACTGATGCGGCGCGGCTATTGCGCGAGATGCAGGACCGCGATGCACTGATAAAGTCGCTCGACAGCGCCGTGCATCAGGCGAATCTCGCCCCCTTTATGCCGGATATCAACGCTGCCATCGAGAAGCTGAAGCAGCCGCTGTTTCAGGACACCATCCGGCGTATCCAGCAGGGACCAGCACAAAGTGCGGTTGAAATAGCTCGAGGACTGACCCAGGCCATCGCGACAGGTTCGCTCGAGCCGGCGCATGATAGACCGAAAGTCGCTGCGAAAACCCAAGGCTCCACGACAGGCATACGCACCGCTGCAGACCTTGGAGCCCTGATCCGCAAAGCGCGCAAAGCGATGAAGCTGAACCAGGCGGAATTCGCCCAGCATGCCGGCGTAGGCAGACGTTTCGTATCCGAACTGGAAAGCGGCAAGGGAACTCTGGAAATCGACAAGGTCATTGCCTGCGCTCTGGCGGCCGGCATAGACATCAGCGCCCGGAGCAGGAGCTCATGACGCTGATCTTGAATGTCTGGCTGGAAGCCTCGGCAGAGCCGATCGGACGCCTCGTGAAAGCAGACGATTCCAGTCTCGCCTTCGCCTACACGCCCGAATGGCTGGCCAACTCAGCACAGCATACCCTGTCCTTGTCGCTGCCTTTGGGTGACGAGCCGTTCGGCGATGTGCCGGTGCGTGCGTTCTTCGATAACCTTCTCCAGGAGAACAACCTTCTCGAAACTGTCATACGACGCGAGGGTATCGATCGCGGCGACATCGCCGCTCTCCTGGCGCATGTTGGAGCGGACTGTGCCGGCGCGGTCAGCGTCCTCCCGCTCGACCATCCGCCCATCAAACGCCCGGGCCGTATCCAGGGAGATTACGATCCGCTGGACGAGGCTACATTCGCGGAGATTGTCGATCGGTTGGCCACCGGCAGGCCGCTTCCAGGCGAACTGCGCGACCCCTCGCCAGTAGCAGGTGTAAGGCCGAAAATCTCGCTCACAGGATTGCCTGACGGTCGTTTCGCCATTCCCAAGCCGGGAAGTGGAGCGCCGACGACCCATATTCTCAAACTGCCTGACCCCCAACATCGTCACGAGGCACGCGACGAGGCCTTTGTGACACTTCTTGCAGCCGAATGTGGATTTAATGTCGGCAGTTCGGTCGCCAGTACGATTGGCGGATTCGATGTCCTGCTGATCCGGCGTTTCGATCGCCACCTCGAAGATGGCATGGTGCGCCGCCTGCATCAGGAAGACTTCGCACAGGCAGCCGGTCTTCCGGCAGAACTCAAGTATCAACGCAAGGGAACGCCGCCGCGCTGTTTCGACGCAGCAACGATCGGCAGGATCCTGGAAGCCACCGATCGGCCTGCGCAGTCAAGGGAAACATTTCTGCGTATGACGCTGTTCAATCTGCTGGTTGGTAACAACGACAACCATGCGAAGAACAATGCACTCCTTCATGGACCGGGCGGGTCGATCACACTCGCGCCCTTCTACGACCTGGTGCCGGTTCAGACCGTGGCTGGTTTTCGGGAGGATTTTGCCTTCCACATCGGTGATGCGAAAGTCCCAGCAGAATTGACAAGAAGCGATCTTCTGACCTTTTGCCAAACCATCGGGCTACCCCCCCAAGGCGCCGAAAAAATACTCGCCAGGGCCTCCCGAAATCTCGTCGAAAGAATTGAAACGCTCTCGGCCAATTTTTCGGCTGATATGGGGGCGCTTGACCGACTGTTTGGTGAGACTGCCGGCGAGCTCGTTTTGCTGCTCGGCCTGGACATCGAACTGCGTGAACGAGATGCCCACGTGGTAAGCGGCGGTGGCTGGGCTCTAAGCTGATACCGGGAGTCCATTCGCGCTGCGGCTCTGGCAGCCTCTGACCCGACCGGTCGGCGATCTGACATCCTCTGGATGCCTTGTGATCCAAACGGAACGAGCAGAACCGCCGGTTTTCAAGGGCAGGGGGCGTCGAAAATGCGGACTCGGCCGCAACTCGTCTCGGGTTTCCCGTCTGCACCGGGTTCGATGCCGAGAGGCTATAGCAGGGCCATATCTCTTCCTGCATGGAAAGGCTCGTGGTGCCGGCGGACAACGATCTTGCCGGTTACCGCGCAGAACTGCATGCGCGCAAGATCTATGGCGCAAGGGGCTTTTCCGTTGCGGCGCTGTGGCCTTGGTACGGCCTGAACGACTGGAACGATGTGCTCAGGAAAAAGAGGGAAGGGGGGGGAAGGATGATTGCGATGAGCGGCCTGGTTGTCAGGTCGATCGCAAAATCGGAAGACCTGAAATGACCCAACCCGCAATCGAATATGCCCGCGCAGTCGACTGTTTCAAATCTCCCAACAACGTGCGCACCCAAAGCGACAGCATCGCCGATGCCGAATTGGAAGCCAACATTGCCGAGACCGGCATTATCCTCGAGAACCTGATCGGCGTACGTACCACGCGAGGTGCGTTCAAGGGCAAGGTCGAGATCTATGGCGGTGGTCGCCGTCTCGATGCGGTCCTCGCCAACATCACCAAGGCCGTGCTCGATGAAGATTTCATGGTACCGGTCCTTGTCGCAAAGAACGCGCGCGATGCGATCGAGATGAGCCTCACGGAGAACTACTTCCATCTGCCGATGAATCCGGCCGACGAATGCTGCGCGTTCCGCTCGATCATCGAGCGTGAGAAGAAGACGCCCGCCGATCTCGCAAAGCGCTTCGGCAAGACCGAGAAGTTCGTGCTCGGCCGTCTGCGCCTTGCCAATCTCGCAGCCCCGATCTTCGAGGCGCTTCGACATGGCGAGATCGGCATCGAGATCGCCAAAGCCTACGCTACGACGGCGGACCAGGATCGGCAGGCGAAGGTCTTCGAGCAACTAACGGGCGGATACTATGCGAACAACGTCAACGAGATCCGCCGTAACCTCGCGAGCGGCTCCTATAATGGCGCAGACCCCAAGGCGCTGCTGGTCGGATCCGAAGCCTACCAGGCCGCTGGCGGCCGGATCGAACAGGACCTCTTCTCCGACGCCGCGACCGAGCGCTGGCTCGACGGGGATATTGTCGAGCGCCTTGCGGAGGAGGCCTTGCATAAGGCAGCTGAGGCCCTGCGCGAACGTGACGGGTTTGCAGAAGTACGGATCGTGGCGGCAACGAGTGTGCCTTACAGCACGACCTATCGCCTCCGGGAAATGCAGCCCGAGCCTCGCGAGCTGACCGAGGTGGAAGTGGCCCGGGAAGCGGAAATCCAGGCCGAAATGGAAGCGATCGAGCGCGAAGCGCAGGACGCTCCCGAGTACACCGAGGAACAGGCCACACGCTTCGACCAGCTCTCCCAGGAGCTCGATGCGTTTGGCGAGGTGACGGCGGATCTGACCCCGGCCCAGAAAGCTGGCGCAATTGCCTACCTCGTGATCGGCGGCGACGGCACCCCGGCCCTGCACCACGAGTACTTCCATGTCGAAGAAGGCGAGGCCTTTGACGCATCCGAAACCGTGCTTCTCGATGAAGGGGACGAGGGCGACGAGACGGCGACGGGCGGCGGTCACGATGACGGCGAAGTGGACGAGGACGCCGCCACTGCACTGACCTTCAGCAATCGCCAGCGCGACGAACTGGCCACGATGAAGACCGAGATGCTTCGGCTCTTCATCGCCAGCGATCCCGCCTTTGCGCTCGATCTGGGCACCTTCATCATGATCGACAAGGCCAGTCGCGAGGGCTGGAGCGGCATGCCGAGTGAACTCAGGGCCTATGCGCCCAGTCCGCGCGTCAGCGGCTTTGTCAGCGGCACCCCGGCCTCGCAGCAGTGGGACGCATTGGACGGTGGTCTCGACCGATCCTGGCTGGATCACGACGCCATGGAGGCCCGATACGATGCGTTCTGCGCCCTGGATGGCGAGGCACGCGCAGCCTGGCTGGGCTGGGTCATCGCGCGCACTATGCATGCCGTGCCACATGGCGAAGCCGGTTCGGGGTTCCTCGATCATCTCGGGACGAAGCTGGCGATCGATGTCGCGGCCTGGTGGCGCCCCACCGCCAGCAACTTCTTCGATCGCCTGACCAAGCCGAAGATCCTCGGGCTCTTCGAGGCGATCGGAGGACCGGAACTCTCGAGCCGTTACTCCACCTCACGCAAATTCGATCTGTCGCTTTCGGCGGAGAAGCTCTTCGCCGGTGACGTGCTGGCCGAACCCGAGATCAAGGAACGCGCCCGCAGGTGGTTGCCCGATGCGATGCGGTTCGGGCCGGAGCAGATGAATGGTGGCGACGACTGCGACGATCTCATCGCCGAAGAGCCGGGTGCAGAAGCACAAACCGTCACCGGCGCCGCTGACGAAGACGGTGTGATACCCTTCGACGAAGCCGCCTGACCAGGGACTGCCATCCTTAAGCCCTGCCGGGACCTGCGCAAGCGCGGGTCCCGGCCTCGGGCCCCTTTCCCTTCCAGAAGCGTGTTTCCGCAGCGGCATCCGGGCTGACCCGATAGCGCCTGCGAGCCGCCTCCCAATCTCAAAGGAACTCATGATGACCCTGCCTCAATTCGAAGGCGTGCAGGAGCGCGCCCAGTCGCCCAAGGCTGGAAGGCTTCTCGTCGCCGCCCGCCAGATCGCCGCATATCTCGGCACCGCTCGTTCCCTGCAGCGCAAGGTGCTTACCCGCATCGTCACGGAGAGTTTCGGACGCTCGGGCGCATTCGGCGAGTGGTCGATGCGTGACGCCTACGACGCCCTTGAGGTCGCGCAGGTGCTCATGGCACTCGATCCGCAGACCGGCCTAGTCGATCGCGACGATGTTGACGCCGCCTTTGCCGCCCGCGCCGATCTTGCCCGTCACCTGCCGACCCAGACTTATCGCAGCGAGCGGCAGGTGGATATGCAGCAGTTCTCGACACCGCTTGGCCTCGCATGGCTGGCAGCCTGTGCGGCCCGGATCCGACCCGGCGATCTCGTGCTCGAGCCTTCCGCCGGCACCGGCATGCTGGCCGCCTGCGCGGCGGGCGTCGGCGCAAGCCTGATGCTCAATGAGCGCGATCCCGGCCGTGCCGATCTCCTTGCGCTGGCACTGTGCCAACCCGTCGCCCGCCACGATGGCGAGTTCATCGACGATTTGCTTGAAGACGGACGGCGACCTGATGTGGTGCTGATGAACCCGCCCTTTGCGCGGTCGGAATCCCGTGGCCGCGATCGCGATGCCGGCGCCCGGCATCTGCTCTCCGCCCTGGAACGCCTCGCGGCCAGTGGCAGGTGCGTCGCGATCATGTCGCCTGCATTCGCCGAGGGCGGCACGGGCGCCAAGGGCTACCAGCGCGTCGCGACCGCGTACCAGCCGCGCTGGGAACTCACCATCGACGGACGGCCCTTCGCCAGTCACGGGACGTCGATCTCGATCCGGATCCTCGTCTACGATAAGGGGTGGCGGGGGCGGACGCAGCGCGCGATGGTCTCCGGGCTGGAGGCCGCGCAGGCTCTGCTGCACAGCGTGCCCGATCGTCTTGACAGGTCCGCCTATGTGACTGACGGTCCTTCGCCGGTTGCTGCTTTGGTCGAGAGCATATCGGTTGACGCGGTCGTTCCCGCCCCCTCGCGCCTTGTGCCCTCGTTACCCACCAGACGTGCAGGTCTGATGGCAGGAATACTGGGGAGCGGCGCAAAGCCGATCCGTCCACCGGCGCCATCAGTGATGCCCGGGGCAGGACATGAACCGGCGTTGCTCGGATACACCGCGCTCGATGAGCCACCGGCAGCGGGCGATCCGGTCGGCATCTACGTTCCCTGGCGGCTGACGCGCATTGCCTTCGCGGCGCCGCAGTCGCACCCCGACCAACTGATGGAATCGATGGCGATGTCCTCGATCCTGCTGCCGCAGGCGACCTATCGCCCGATGCTGCCGCCGCGCGCGGTAGCGACGCTGTCGGACGCCCAGCTCGAGACCGTGATCTACGCCGGCCAGGCCTTCGAACGCGATCTCCCCGGCCGCTTCGCTCCCAACGATGCCGGAACGCTCCTGCAGCTTCATGTCGATGGCCATGTCTATCGTGCCGGCTTCATGGTGGGCGACGGTACCGGAGTGGGCAAGGGGCGCCAGATCTCGGGCTGCATCCTCGACCGATGGTGCCGGGGGCAGCGCCGCGCCGTCTGGATTTCCAAGAGCGCGAGCCTGCTCGAGGATGCCCGGCGGGACTGGGCGGCGCTCGGCGGACTGCCCATCGATGTCCAGCCGCTCGATGCCTTTCCGCTCTCCGGATCCATCACCATGGAAACCGGGATCCTGTTCCTGACCTTCGCCACCCTGCGCTCGCAGCGTGATGACAGCCACTCGCGGCTCCAGCAGATCCTTGCCTGGCTGGGTGCGGACTTCGATGGCCTCATCGTCTTCGACGAGGCGCACGAGATGGCCAATGCCGCAGGGACCGTCACCAGGTTCGGGGTGGAAAAGGGTTCTGAACAGGGACTGGCCGGGGTCCGGCTGCAGAACCTGCTGCCCCGCGCCTGCGTGCTCTACAACAGCGCGACTGGCGCCACCGATCCCGCGAACCTTTGCTATGCCTCGCGGCTTGGCCTGTGGCACAATTCTGCCTTCGAGACCCGCGAAGCGTTCATGACCGCGATCTCGGATGGCGGGATCGCCGCGATGGAGATCGTCGCGCGCGACCTCAAAGCCATGGGCTTTTACACCGCCCGTGCGCTCACCTTCAGCGGCGTCGAGTACGATCCGCTCGAACACCAGCTGACGACCGCGCAGATCGAGATCTACGATGCCTATGCCGATGCCTGGGCGATCATCCACGCCGAACTCGACCGCGTCCTGGAAGCGACCGGGATCGTCGATGGCATGACCGGGCGTTCGCTCAATGGTCAGGCGAAGGGCAGCGCGCTCTCGCGTTTCGAGAGCACCAAGCAGCGCTTCTTCGCCCAGCTCCTGATCGCGATGAAACTGCCCAGTCTCATCGCGGCGATCGAGCAGGACATTGTGGAAGGCCGCCAGCCTGTCGTCCAACTGGTCACGACATCCGAAGCCGCGCTGGAACGGCATCTTGCCGGCCTCTCGGCCGCCGAACGCGCTGATCTCGATATCGAGGTCAGTCCACGCGAACTCATGATCCAGTACCTCGAGACCGCATTTCCGACCCGCCAGATGCGCGTCTTCAAGGGCGAGGATGGTGAGCCACGTTCCGAACCGATGGTCGACGAGGATGGACGCCCCGTACACAGTCAGGCCGCCATCCGCGCCCGAGACGAGCTTGTCGAAAGGCTCTGTGCGATGCCGCCGATCCCGGCAGCGCTCGATGCGCTTGTCGCGCATTTCGGGACCGATCGCCTCGCCGAGGTCACCGGGCGTTCGCGTCGCATTGTCCTCGACGCAGCCGGACGCCAGCGCGTGGAGCGCCGAAGCGCGCGCAGCAACATCGCCGAGACCCATGCCTTCATGAGCGGGGCCAAGCAGGTGCTGGTCTTCTCCGATGCCGGAGGCACCGGGCGCAGCTACCATGCCGACCGCGGCTGCGCGACGGCGGACAGGCGCCGCGTGCACTACCTCCTCGAGCCGGGCTGGCGGGCAGCCGCGGCAATCCAGGGGCTGGGGCGAACCAACCGTACCAACCAGGCGAGTGCACCGATCTTCCGGCCCGCGACGACCGACTGCAAGGGCGAGCGCCGCTTCATCTCTACGATCGCGCGGCGGCTCGACAGCCTCGGCGCCCTCACGCGCGGCCAGCGCCAGACCGGCGGCCAGAACCTCTTCGATCCGCTCGATAACCTCGAAAGTGATCTTGCCCGTGAAGCGCTGCTGCAATGGTATCGCCTGCTCGCACGTGGCAAGTTGGAAAGCACAAGCCTCACCCAGTTCATCGCGATGACCGGATTGAAGCTCATCGACAAGGACAGCGGCGCGCTGCTCGATGATCTGCCGCCGATCCAGCGCTGGCTCAACCGGCTGCTCGCGCTGCGCATCGGCACGCAGAACGCGATCTTCGAGGAGTATCTCGGCCTCATCCAGGCGCGTATCGATGCCGCGCGCGAACGCGGCACGCTCGACCTGGGTGTCGAGACGATCATGGTCGAGGCGATCGTGCCCATCGAACGCCAGTTGCTGCGGCGTGATCCTCAGTCGGGTGCCGAGACCTGGCTCTCGCGGATCGAGGTGCACCGCAAGCGCAGGCCAACCCCGCTCAGCCCCCTGCTGGAGCAATGGAAAGGGTCGGGTCGCATTACCTTTCTGCGCAATGCCCGTTCAGGGCGGATCGCACTGAAGGTGCCCTCCTGGGCAATCCTGGGCGATGATGGCGAACGCATTGAGGTCCACGAGCTCGTTCGTCCTGGCGGCTCTGAGCGCATGCGCAAGACCCGGCTCGCCGAAAGCGCCTGGGAGCCGATCGACAAAGCCACCTTCACTTCTGCCTGGATTGCCGAATGTGAGGAGCTGGCGCAGCGCATCGATGTCGAGGCGATAAACATCGCAACCGGTCTGCTGCTGCCCGTCTGGAACCGCCTCCCCGACGATGACCTCAGGGTCTGGCGGATCACCGATGCGCAGGGCGCCTCGATGCTGGGGCGGATAATCTCACCTTCCGGCCTTGCGAAAGTCGCCTCGGCCTTCGGGCTTGATACTTCCGTGCGTCCGTCGCCGGCGGAGATTTTCGCGGGTGCCGCGACGTCAGGCGGCGTTTTCATCCCTGCCTTGCCGGGCGCCTCGCTGAGGTACGCTCGCGTCGCCGATGACCTTCGTCTCGAGATCAAGGACTTCGACGTCGCGCGACTGCCACGTCTCAAGGCGCTGGGATGCTTTACCGAGATCATCCAGTTCCGGACCCGGCTGTTCGTGCCGCTGGACCGGGCACTGGAAGTGCTGACGGCGATCGAGGAGACGTTCGGTGATGTCGCACCGACCCCTTCGGTTCAACAGTGACATTCCAGCGCCATTCACGGTGTCAGGCGGCCAGGCGATGGGACGGCAAGCGTCGGATGGTCGACCGACAGTGCCGGGCTTTGGGACACCCCTACAGGCAAATACGCCCACCGCGCGTATAGATCAGCTCCACAAAACCGACAGCGGTACCGCCGCCATCCGGTCGCCAAATGGTATGATTTCCGTGCCGTCATAGAGGACGACGCCTTGGGCAAACCGATCGTTACAGCTCTCGGCCAGGGTCCTGATCCCTGCGAAGTCGCTTGCCTTTACGGTGGCGGACGCCTTGATCTCGATCCCGACGACTATGCCATCGTCGCGTTCGAGCACGATGTCGACTTCGCGCATCTGTTGATCACGGAAATGGTAAGGTGTCAGACTGAGGCTTGACGCGCTCATGAGCTTCAGGACTTCGGAGAAGACAAAGGTCTCGAGCAAAGCGCCGAGTATCGAGCGATCGTCGCGGACACGCTCGATGCTGAGGCCGCGGATCGACGCCAACAGGCCAGAGTCTACAAAATGGAGCTTGGGAGTCTTGATGATCCGCTTGACCGTATTGGTGAACCAGGGTCGCAGCGTCGCGACGAGAAAGATCTGTTCGAGCAGGCCCACGTATCGTTGGCCGGTCTTGTGAGTGACGCCGATCGCGGCGCCGAACTGGGAATAGTTGACCAGTTGTCCCGAATGCTCCGCCAGAAGGCGCACGAAGCGGGGCAGGTCCGTCATCCGCTCGATATCCGCGATATCCCTTAGATCCCGGGTGAGCACCGAGCTCAGGTAGGAACGGGCCCAGTCCTGGCGGCGGCGTTCGCTCGAGCGGGCTATCGCCTCTGGAAACCCGCCGAGCATGACCACCTCCACGAGGTCACCTCCGATAATCGTGTTCGTGGGATTGCGCAGATTTCCGGTAAAAAGATCGTCGAGAAGCGCAGGTCGGGTACCGGCGATCTCCGCCCGTGCGAGCGGCAACATCTGGATCGTCTCAATTCTTCCCGCGAGACTGTCCGCCACCCTGGGTAGGGTCAGTACATTCGCGGAGCCGGTAAGCAGAAAACGGCCGGCACGATAATCCTCGTCGACGGCTTTCTTGATGGCGAGCATCAACTCCGGTGCGCGCTGTATCTCGTCTATGACGGCGTGGTCCAGGCCGCGTATGAAACCGGCGGGATCGGATGTCGCCGCCTCCAGCGCGGTCTGATCATCGAGGGTGATATAGGTTCGCCCGCTCCCGACCATACTTCGCACCAGCGTGGTCTTGCCCGCACGGCGAGGTCCGACGAGCAAAACGACGGGGGTATCGGTGAGGGCTTCCTCGACCCGTGGTGTCACGAAACGCTCGAACATTCTGCCTCGGAGATTGGATTTAACAAGTACGGTAATTGGAAATCGTAGGTTTGGCAATTGGGAGTCATGAAGCCGGAGATTGGTACTCTTCCTGCTCTTGAACCTGGGGAGTACCGCGCAGTCGGCACCATGCGGGGCAAGGAACTGCCGGCGCATGCGCTGGGAGGGGAGGAAGGAGTGGAGGGCATGTCGGCAGGCGGTTTGCCGGCAGTGCTCATGAAAAGGTCTCCTGCCATGCCAGATGCCCATTCTCGCAGTTCGCACGAAGTGATCAGCATCCATTCGCTGCTGGTCGAAAGCTACAACCGTGACCTCGAGCGGATCGGGTCGGTCGCGCGTGTCGCGCTGCCGATCGACCCTGCAAATGAGGGGATGCTCTCGCTCCACGATGACGAAGGCGCGTTTCTCACACTCATCCCCGTCGATACCGCGCCTGCCGTCGCGGCGATCGCCTTCTCGCTTCATTCCCTCGCCTTTGCTCGCGGCGTCCGCGCCGGCGAGGAGGCTGCCTTCGCCAGACTTCGCTACCTGATCGGCGCGGCTTCAGCGTGAAATATGCGCCGACATTTCCACCGCCAGCACAAACGAAAGGCAGGTCTGCCATGGCTGACCGCGTAAACGCATCCATCCGGGTGGGTGGAACACTGACACGGGATCTCCTTGCCACGTTCATCGCCATCATCGTGGATGAGGGGCTCTCGACCGACTGGGATGCCGCCGGGTTCGACGAACACGATATCCCTGAGAACGAACCGCTCGAACTCGTCGCGCGCGACGTAGCCTGGGGCTGCTTTGTCCAGCTGGAAGCCTTCTGCGTCGCGCAGGGCCTCCTCTTCGCTCGCTGGTGTGACGGCTTTACCGGTTCATGGGAGGCCGAACGCGTGGTCTTCGACGGCACCGGCGAACCACAATCATACCTCGTCACCAGTTCCGATACGCTGGTTCTGTCTCTCCCGGAAATCCGCTCGCTTGGAGACCTGGAAGCGATCGAGGGTCATTTCCGCGCGGCGAACGTGACGATCCCGCCCATGAGGGTAAGCTCCCGGGAGCCCGACACGCGTGGAGGCCCGACAGCCGCGATGTGGCGGGCTCTTGCGTCATTCCGCGCGCGCCATGGCCGCTACTGGAAGCGGGCACTGACGGACCTCTGGATGAACGGCGGGGATCTCGATGAGCCTTGCGGCGCAGCTCTTCGCAACGTCCGCAATCGCCTCGGTCCGGTATGGCTCTACCGCCTGCGTCCAGGACAGCTCGACGCTGCCATCTCCAGGATTGCTGCCGAAGACGACACCCCACGACCAGGGTCGGAGGAGGGAAGAAGGTGAGGGAGGGATGGCTTCGCCGTTGGATGGAGCCAGAACACCTCAAGGAGTTTCCTCCCATGAACAGCATCGCAAATGCCGCCCCGGCGCCGCAAGCCGGTTACAAGGTCGACATCAGCCGCGGCGAGAACGTTTCGCGTGTATCGTCCGAATGGTTCAGCCGTCCTGACGACGAACGTTTCCTCTCGCTCGACGACCTCCATGCCCATGTGCGCCGCCGCGCTGACCAGGCGACGACCCGTATTGTCGAAAGCCGTGCGCTTCGCATCGAGGCGCGCAGCGAGGATGCGACCAGTCTTCGTCTGCTGGCGCCCGGTTCCGACACCGTGCTGGCCCCCACGCACTGGTCGTTCGGCCAGCTCTGTTCGCTCGTCGGCGCGCCCGCAGGATACCTGCGCGATCTTCCCGGGGCACTGGCCAGCATCAATCTGCAACACGGGCTTATCGCCCATCGCGGCGAGCATGTGAAAATGCTCGAAACCGGCAATGGCAGGAGCGAATTGCGCGCTGTGACCGGACCGGACTACGGGCGTATCTGGGACCACGAGCTGGTCGAGGCCGTCATGCGCTTCGCCGGCAATGGCACCGGTGATACCCGCTGGAAGGTGCCGGGCGTCCTCGACTGGTCCTCGATGGTCTACAACCCCTACGTCGACATCAGCAGCGAGACGACAACGCTCTATGCGTCCGACCGCGACGTATTCCTGTTCCTCGTCGACGATACGCATCCGATCGAGGCCGGAAAGCTGCCCAACGGCGACCCGGATCTCTACTTTCGGGGCTTTTATGCGTGGAACAGCGAGGTCGGATCCAAGACTCTCGGGATCGCGACATTCTACCTGCGGGCGGTATGTATGAACAGGAACCTGTGGGGCGTCGAGAACTTCCAGGAAATCAGCATCCGCCATTCCAAGTTTGCAGCCAACCGCTTCGCGCAGCAGGCGGCGCCGGCACTGACGAGCTTTGCGGACTCTTCGCCCAGCGATTTCGTGACGGGCATCCGCTCGGCACGCGAGCGGATTGTCGCGCGCAAGGACGAGGATCGTGAGACCTTCCTGCGCGGGCAGGGGTTCTCGAAGGCCGATACAGGCAAGATCATCGCCGCCGTGCTTTCCGAGGAAGGGCACCCTCCCGCGTCCGTTTTCGACTTCGTTCAGGGCATTACTGCTCTCGCCCGCGGCAAGACCAATCAGGACGCACGGCTCGACCTTGAAGGCAAGGCTCGGCGCCTGATGCAGAAGGTCAACTAGCCGTATCCATTTCGATCCCGCGGTCCGCTCCAGATGCGGGGCCGCGTTCCCGTGCCCGGCCCGCTTCGGCGGGCATTTTTCAGGACAGACACCATGAACAGTTCTTCAAACCCGTCGCTGCAGGGAGGCGCCTTCACTTATGTCATCACTGCACGATTTTCGTGTCAGGGCCGGCTTTATGCCGAAGAGACCTACCGTCTCACTGCCTGCGATGAACCCGAGGCGGAGCGTATTGGTCACCACCGCGCGATCGAAAGCGACTTTTGCGATCCGCGCATCCGCGATTTCAGCCTTGCTCTGTCCGTGACGCTGGAAATGGACCCAGACGATGACCCTCCGTCGGCACCATCAGGCGCTTCGGCGCCGCGGCAGCCGGACTCGGCGTCATTCGAATAGCGTCAGCGGGCCACAACCTGTGAATGCGCTGGAACCGACGGCCTCATTCGGTTCCGCGCCGCCAACTGCTCCTGCTTGCTCAAGGAAACGTTCCATGGCCCGCCATGCCGGGCAGCGCTCGCGCGTGCCCGATTACCTCCGTCTTCCAAGGCCTCACCCTAGCGTCTTGTGCTACGGCGTCGGTGTTGACAGCACGGCGCTGCTGCTCGAACTCGTGAGCCGAGGCCTCGCGCCGGATCTTGTTCTCACCGCAGATCCGGGAGCGGAGAAGGACGAGACTTACGCCTTTCAAAAGATCATGGCGGGCTGGATGGCCGAGCGTGGTATTGAATACCGCGTGGTTCGCTACATAACGCGGCGCTTCAAGAACTGGCCGCCTTACGATGACCTTGCAGGATCGCTCCTGACCAATGGCTGCCTCCCGAGCATCGCGTTCGGCAGGCACAGTTGCTCCTTAGGTCTGGGCTCAGCTGATGTCACGTTAGCTCGTGAAGGAAGGACAGGCCAGGCGACGCGCTAATCCAAAAAGCTGGTGGCGTCTGGCCTGTCCTTCCTTCACTTCAGCGCTAAGATTCGATTGGGATCTTTGAGGTGAGCGCCCGACATCGACGGGCGTGGGCAAAGTGATAGGATTAGTTCCTCTGGCGCTGACGGCATCGGCGACGGAACCGGTCGCTGCGTCTCTGGGGCTTGGGCACGACAGGCGCAGCCGCAAGCTCCATCGTTATGATTGCACCGTAGGGAATGAACTTGAGCGCCTCGCCGGCAATGGCCGCCGCCTGACGACGCGTCGACCGCCAGTTATAAATCAGGCTCTCGTCAATCTCATGGCGCTCAGCGACCTGACGGACCGATACGCCGTCTGCATCCGCCTCGGCGAGGATCGCTGTCTTCTGGACATCCGAAAACTTCCTGCGCCGCTCGGTGCGCGCGATGATCTCCACCCGGTCCTTCACTTGGCCTCTTTCTGGAGTCCAGAAAGAGACTCCTTAGCGGAGGTCCATCAGCGCCGAGCCTGAATGTCGCAACACGCGCGAGGCCGTACGCTTACGCTGTGGCGGCGGCGACTAACCGGCCCAGCGAATGCCTGGGACGTGGCAGTCTTGGGGTGGTCACGCGACGGACAGCTTTCAGACCAATGACGGGCGAAGCAGACGCTAGACCTTGGCTACAGTGTCAAAGCTAACCTCGAAGAGGAACTGACGGACATACTGTGATCCTGCTGTTGAGTAGTCGGACATGGCAGCAATGCCATCGGTAAATCGCTCGAAAAAGGCTTCCACTGCGTCGCGCGGGAGGTCGTAGCAATCTACGCGAATGAGGACGTTCAGACCCTTGGCCTCGGGGAACTGCGCGGCCAATTGGCCATCGAGTGCAGCGTTTAGGCAGCCAATCATTCGATCCTGCAAGCTGCGCAGATGATCTTCTATGTCGCCGTCCCACGATTCTTCCACGAGAACCATCTGGCATGTGTCGCGCGCCTCGTTGAAGGCGATGAAGTTGACCATAAATTCGCTCATGTCCACCAGCCTAAGGCGATCGCTGGGAAGTGCCAATGGCCGTTTCTGATGTTCGTCACGGAACCTTTATGACCGGCATGGGGCGTGTCCGGTCAGGCGGCTTTTCTTCGGAGACGGCGGAAACCGGACAGCCCCCTATGGAGCGCGGCCCTCGGCTTCCCGAGGGGCCAAAAGGGGTGGCTAGCTGACGCAAGCCTTGACGGCATTTACAACGCTGGAGGGCAATTCTTTTCCCGATTTGAACACAACAGAAGTTCCATCGTAATTCAAAGTCAGTATGAGTTTCTCCGTGCCATCGGAATTCACGAGCGTTTTCCCAGAGGATGCCTCCCTGTTAGAAGCGTTTTCCCAGAGGATGCCTCCCTGTTAGAATACAGAGATCGAAGCTTCCTCATTTTGATTAAATCACGAATTCCTTGGCAACTCAGAATTTCTTCATAGAATCGCTCCGATTTAAATTCGAAGCGCACGGGAATTTTCGTAATCTTTGGCGCAGAGCACGAAGTCGCGAGCAAGAAAATTGACAAAGAAAAAATGCTGTTTGGCCGCATTCGCTGAGCTTAGCTTTTCTCGCCATGACCGCAATGGGGCGTGTCCGGTCAGACTGCATTTCTTCCCACGCGGCAGGAACCGGACAGGCCCCTGTGGAGCGCGGCCCTCGGCGTCGTGAGGGCCGAAAGGGGTGGTTTTCTGTCATTCAGTTGAATCGAACGCTAGGACACCCAAGTTGGCGCAATAGCGACCACATCCCATCCCGAATTACCGCGACGAAGAGCGAGAATTTGTCCTCCCCCACACAATCCGCCGCAAACATACGATGTCTCGACCAAAGCTATATCACCAGAAATAGCGGGCTCATTTATGGAGAAAATAGCTGGGCAGTTGCGCCCGGAAACGGACTTTGCCCCTTCGATCAAGACGGGGTTTCGAACGTATTTTATCGTTTTTGGAACCGCTGAGACTTTGATGTAGCGCTTACTGTAAGCTGTTTCCAATTTCGATTTTAACGCTTCAGCCGTTGCAGACTGCAGTTGCGTCAAAAGGGTAGGAGGAGCTTTTAAGAGCTTATGCCCCGCCTTTTCCGGCAGGAACCAAGCTAAATCCAAACCTTCCGAGATCATTTCTGAAGCACGGAGGTAATTTTCGCCTTCTGAGGAAAAATCTTCCAAGATTTTCCTCTGATGCTGCAAATTTTGACCTCGAATTTGCGCATCAATGCAGGTTTCGACGGCCACCGCAGACAGCGTGCTGGCGGCATACGCAATGACCGAACGATCAATCTGGTCCTTCACGCGGGCCGTAGGCACGTCCGTATGACAACTTGTTAGCGCGATGGAGATCAGAAAAGTGGCAGTTCTGCTTTTCACAGGCGAGGTCTATTCGGTTTCTGGCAGATTGCAAATACAACACAAGGGCGACACCACGGCAACGTTGCAATGTCCACAACGGGGCGTGTCCGGTCAGGCTGCATTTCTTCCCGAGCGGCGAGTACCGGACGGACGGCTATAGAGCGCAGCGCTCGCCGCCCGGAATGGCGAAAACGGGTGGATTGCGGACATTGCTACAGCCCATCATTTCGGCCAAGATTGTGAGATGGAACACTCGTCGGCGCGGCAAACACTCTTCTGTCAATCGTGCTTGGCCCATATTGTCGGTCTTTTAGCTATCAGCCTCTACGGGTCTCGGGATGTCGCTGACATCACCAGTAGCATTTTGGCGGCGTTCCTCATCGGCGGGTTGCTTTCACTGCCGTGGTTGATTGTTCTCGGCCTTTTAATCTGGAAGGCAGGTGCGTGGCTGTCCGAGCACATCATTGCCTTCTGCTCAGTCGGTCCGGCAGTAGTTTGCGGAAGCTGGCTCCTTCTCTTCGGCACCCCCATGCTCGACGCGGTGGGCTTGTCCTGCACGGTCTCGTCTGCGACGGTCCTCGCAATGCGGTTCGTGCCTCGGTGGTGGGCTCAACCTTCTGCTCAATGACTGCAAGGGGGCGTGTCCGGTCAGGCTGGTTTTCTTCCCGAGCGGTGAGCACCGGACGTGCCGCTATAGAGCGCAGCGCTCACCTCCCGGAATGACGAAAACGGGTGCATAGCGGACGGCACTACCTCTTCAAATAGCTCGCGATACCATCCCACATGAACGCGAGCCCGAAGAGAGAAGCGCTCAAGACAACCGTAATCCAGTCGCCGGTAAATGGCCCTTCGAGTCGATGCATAGCCAGAGCTATCAGCAGCGCGGCAAAGGCGGCGATTAAGATCAACCGCTGGGTCTTCGAGATGCTTGCCATATTGAGCCCCCTTTTCAGGCTCGACCTTAGATCGAACGGCGCAGCGACCGCGATGGGGCCCTCACGGTTCGTCCGGATTTCAGCGTAAGAGGGTGGATAGTGGTCATTGAGCCGCCTTGCAGGCGAGGGTAACCTTCCCAAATGAGAATTGGAACTTTCGCTATCGGCGTGATGGTCTTTTTGAGCGGATGTGACCGTCTTTACGGTGTACAAAGTCGTGTGTCCCTCGGTGGCCCGGTCGACATAAGTTGCATCAACGCAGCAATTCACAGCGTTCCAGACGCGGCTCGCATTACCTATAAGACTGATTGGCTCGATTCAGTCGAGATTTTGCCGAAACACCGCAGCGTGCACACCATCACGCACGTTTGGCTATATGGCGAAGCGCAAAGTTCGGTTCTCCAGATCGACCAAACTCCGGATGGCTGGGACTTCGTTAATTCCCACAGCAGGATCGGGGAAGCCATACCTCAAACGGAAATCGATCACTTTATTCCCACCATGAAAAAGGTGAACCGCGCAATTCAAATGAGATGCGGGCTTCAAGTCGCAGACTTACCTGCTGAGCATATTTCGTAGCGTCCGCCATGGGGGGTGTGCCGCCGGACCGCTTTCCCGATTAAATTATTGCAAGGTTGTCATTCCGCTACCGGCGACCGGCTTGCCGTCGCCTGATGGCTCGAAGGGGGCGCGTAGCAGCCGGGCAGCCTTCCGCTAGGCAGACGACAGGTTGAGGAGCAGGCAGACGCTCGTAACTTCAGTGCCGGACGGCGAGAGTTGGTCGAATCCTGTCGCCAGCCCGTTCCAGAGCCTGAACCGTAGCGAGTCTGATCGTTTGCGACCTTCATCGATAAACTAGGTCGAACGGCCTGCGTCAGCCGCGATACGACCCGGCCAGCAACCGATCCGCCGAACTCCTTGCCGACCAGATCCCAAATTGCGGTATTGTTCGTTGTCACCCCAGCGTAAGGGGATCCCACGATATGGTATCGATCATTCGGGCGGTGGCGGGTGAGTCGGACATCCCCGTCGGCTTCCCGATTCTGTTCGATGCGGAAATGGCAATCATCGAGCCGGCCTTCGTCTGGCTCATGGAGCATGCCGACCTCAGTGGGCACGCGCAGGCGTCGGAAACTGTGCGTACCTACGGTGAGCATCTACACGACTGGTTCGACGCGCTCGAGCAATCTGGGGTTAATTGGCGCGAGGCCGACGAGCGCGTGATCGCCGCCTATCGCAACCGGATGCTGGAAAACCCTAGCCAGCATACCGGACGGCCCTACGCCCGGACCACGATCAACGCGCGCGTCTCCACTGTGTGCCGCTTTTACGGATGGGCGCTCGACAGGGGATTGATCGACCACTGCCCGTTCCGATTGACCGAGAAGATGACGCTGATGCTCGACGGTGCCTATCGTCCCGGATTGCAGCGGCGCCAGGTCAACGCACTGATCGTCTCACGGCCCGAAAGGCTGCCGCGGCCGCTGCATGCTGCCGAACTGGCGAGGCTATTCACACATCTTAGGCCGACCGCGCGCCTTGCCGCGCAGTGGGCGCTCGGAGCGGGTCTGCGCCGTAAAGAGCTTTGCGCGCTTGCCATCGGCCAAATTCCCGATAGCTGGCCGCTCGACCTCGCCAGCGAGCCGCTGGTTGGAGTACCGCTGTATATCACCAAAGGCGACCGGCCAAGAACGGTCTATCCCCCGCTTCGGCTACTCGATCATACTCACTGGTACATCGGTGAGTGGCGTGCCCGGATCGTTCATCGCGCTCGCCGTGCCGACAGGCGCTACCGCATGCCATCCAATCTCCTGTTGAACGAACATGGCCGCGCCATGACTCACAAGCTTCTCACGGCACAGTTTGCGGAAGCGTTTGCGGCCTCCGGGCTTCACGGTACGCTACATTGGCTGCGCCATACCTTCGCGATGGCCATGCTCGTCCGCCTTCAGGTCCAAGCCCGTACCAATCCTGATCTCAACCCGCTCAAGGTCGTGCAGGTGCTGCTCGGCCACGCCTCAATCACAACCACGGCGATCTATTTGCGCTGCGTCGAGCTCCATGAGCATGACCTGAGCGAGAGCCTTGCCTATCTGTATGGTGAGCTGATCCCAACCGATGGCTAGGACTCGTCTCGATCGGACGCTGCGGCTCGAAACGGCGCCTGCAGACCATCCGCCGGATGTCGCGAAAGTTCAGTTCCGCGATGAATGGGGCAAGATCGTGCAGCAGTTCGATCGGGCGCTGTTCGGGATGCCGGACGACATCAGCGCAGCTATGGCCCGTGCCTTCCGTGATCATGACGTGGCATCCAGCGCCGCGACCCGTGCCGCTCGCTGGTTCGCGCTGCGCGTGTTCGGGAGGTTCCTGCGTGAAGACGGGCGGGTCGGGTGCGCTGCCGACCTTGATACGGCAACGATCCGCAGATTCATCACTTGGCTGGCGAAGCCGGCCAACGGACGTAAGCGCGGCGTAAAGTCGCAATCGCACCAGCTCGGCATGGTTAGGCCAGTACTAAAGCGAGCAATAGCGAACAATCCTTGTCTGTTCGCCCCTGACCTCACGGTGCCAAACAATGCTATCCCGCTCGCCGGTACCCAGCGACTGCCCCAAGAGCGGTTAACGCCCCTCCAGATGCGGTCGGTGCTAGCAGCCTGCTACGCAGAGATCGACGTCGCCTGGGACAAGTTCCAATATGGCCAGGGCGTCATAGCCCTAACTGAGCTGCCGCCGCGCCCTTCGTGGCGCACAGAAGGACTGGACCGATGGATATGGCGGCTCCATCGGGCTAACAATGGTCTATCCCCCGGAGGCAATGGTTTGCGGCGGCTAGGCTTCCGCAAGAAGGCTCTGCCAAAAGCGCACCCGATCGCCTCGATCGAGGGCTATCTGCATATCACGACCGATGCTCTAACGGCGTTCTACATCGCGCTGCTGATCCAGACGGCAGCTAATGCCGGGCCGCTGCGTCAAATCAAGCGGGATTGCCTGATAGCCCATCCGCTCGACCGGCATCGCGTCATGGTCGAATGGAGCAAACCCCGCGCCGGTGGGAAGGTCAAGCGCATGCAGCGGCGCTCGTTCGACAATCGCCGCCCCTATTCGGCGCCACGCCTGATAGAGAAACTTCTCGCGATGACGGCTCCTCTGCTGCCGCACGTGGGGCCGTCCGAGCGCGACCAGTTGTTCCTGCACCGGTTCCTCATGACGACCGGCCGCAACGAACGAGAGCATAACGCCGGCCAAATCGCGCAGGCCACGCTGCGATGGGCAATGCTGCGGTTTTACGAGCGCCAGAACGCCGCCATCGCCTCCTGGAACGAAGCTCATCCCGATGAGCGCCGACCGTTGCTTCCCGATTTCTCGCCCAAGCTGTTCCGCAGCAGCATGGCGAGCGCCCACTATACCGCCTCGCAGGGCGATATCATGGCGGCCAAGGCGGTCCTTAATCATGCAGATGTCGCAACCACCGATATTTACGTCGACGGCGAGGCCGTTCGCCGCCTCGAGCGCGATACGATCGCCCGGCTCCAATCGCTGATGATCAAATGGGTTCACGGCGAAACAAGCTCGGATCGCCCGCAAGATGGAGGATCATATACCGCAGCGCCAGTGACCGCGCTGTTCGGTCACACCTGCCTTCGGCCGACCGACGACGCGTCTGCGCGCCCTGGTCAAGTGTGCCCGAAGCTCGGTGGTTGCCTCGCCTGTCCTGGCTTGGTCGTCCCGATCAACCCGGACCATCTCGCGCGGATCGTCCAAGCCATCCGGCATCTTGAATTGGCACGCGAGCGTATTGACCCAATCCGGTTCGGACGCTTCTACGCTCCGAGTCTTCGGGCGTTGGCGGAGGATTTGCTGCCGGCGTTTCCGCCCGAGATGATGCCGGACGCAGAGCGCCTCATTCCGGTTCTGCCACCACTGCCGGATATGGAGTAGCATCATGGGCTCCGTGACGACATCTTCGCTCGCTCAATTCCGGCGGTATCGTTGCAAAACGATAGCATGTCCGTCACGATGACGTTCAACTGGCGTTTCTTAATGCCGGATGGAGGCCGGTTCAGCGACGATCAGTGGAAACCGCTTAGGTATGCGGCTGAACTATTCCTGCTGTCGCTACGAGACGATCCCCCCGAAGGCCGGGTGCCGCTCCGACAGAGTACGATCCGGGGCCACTTTAATCACATTCGCTTCCTCGTTCGATGGATGGCGGTCGAAAATGTTCGACGCTTCAGCGATCTTGATGAAGACACGGTCAATCGGTTCGTCGCAATGCTCCGCGGTCGCCGCGGCAGAAGCGGAGCGTTGCTCTCGCTCAGCACCGCCGAAGGGTATCTGGGCACGATCCGCACGTTTCACATGCAACGCAACAAGCTGGATGATGCACCGTCTGTGCCGCCGCCCCGCGCCGCTTCAGTCGGGAAGCGCCACTGGAAACCTTACGGCGGCCATCCTTACACCCCCGACGAGATCGCCGTGCCGCTGGTCAGCGGGGCTATAGAGCTGCTGGGCGGAACGGCGGACCAGATACTCGCACTGCGCGACCATCTCGAGAATTTCCATGCACGGTTCCGACCGCACTACCAGGGTCGGTGGCTCCACTGGCATATCAGACGCGCCATGCTGGACGAGGCAATTCCTCATGCGGATCGATATGCGAATCCCAACTGGCCGCTGCGCCGCCTTGCGTTCATGCTTGACCGGCTTGGCGACGCCTGTTTCGTCGTCATCGCCTATCTCGTTGGCGCGCGAGCTTCGGAAATCTTGAGGCTTGAAGAGGGTTGCCTTGAGCGCCACGCGGCCGATGGCAGCGGGGAGGAACACGTCTATTTGGTCGGCACGATCACTAAGACTTCGCTGACAGAGCATGGCGACATCCACCGCTGGCTCGCACCTGAGCCAGTTCAGCGGGCGATCCATATTCTTGAACGTCTCTCGGCTCCGCTTCGCGAACTTAGCGGCGATAGAAATCTCTGGCTTCATCAGCTTGGCAGGGGGCGATCGCCACTGCCGACGTCGATGCCCGTCGCGCGATTGCGACCACCCCTGGTCAACCGTCGTTTGAATGAGCGGCTTGCGCCTTTCCTCGCGCTGCCGGACTACCAAGACGGCACCTGGCGCCTGACCACTTATCAGGGGCGCAAGACGTTCTCCCGGTTCATCGGTCGGCGTGATCGTACCGGCCTGACGTCATTACAACGCCACCTCGGTCACGTTCACCGCGCGATGACCGACCGAGCCTATGTCGGCACCGACTTTGAGCTTGCCGAACTGATCGACGACCAGACTGCGGAAGAAACCCGGGAGGCGCTGGAAGACCTTCTCCTGGCTCCGCACGTTGGCGGCAAGGCGGGGGTCATGCTCTCCGAACGATCACCGTTCCGCGGGCGAAAGCGATCGGGCGACGTCGATGGCTATATCACCGAGATCCTGGCCGAGACGGATATGCGCCTTGGCGTCTGCGACTGGGGTTACTGTCTGTACCGCCGAGAATCCTCCGCTTGCCTTGGCGGCGAGTGCGAGCCGAACCCGGTCCTTCGCACCCAAAGCACCTGCCGGACCTGCGCCAACTTCGCCGTGACCGACCGGCATAGACACGTTTGGGAAGCGCGCCTCGAACGTAACATCATGCTGACCCAGCGGGATGATCTCGATGCCGAGAGCCGCGCGCTTGCCGAAGCCCGTATCCAGGAATCGCGTTGCATCCTCGACCAGATCGACAAAGGAAATGCCGATGGCATCCGAACCTGACTTATCCACTCCGCAAGCCCGTCGCTGGGCAAAGACCGATGCTCGTCTGCGTGAGGCTCTTAGCGCCTTTGCTAGTGAACCATCCACTGCGCCGACGGTAGCCGCTCTCGCACGCGCTGCTGGGGTTGGCCGCAATATAATCTATACCCACCACGCCGGCGTTCTTGCCACTCTGCGCGGACTTCAGGCGCAGCGTGCTAAAGACACAGAAAGGATCGCAGGACAGACGGATCGCGCACGCACGGCTCTTCGCGATGCGGAAGACCGCAACGTCGCACTCGCGACACATAACGCGAGCCTGCTGAAGCGCGCTGTCGAAGCCGAGCAGCGCGCGGAAAGGCTCGAACGTCGCAACGCGCAACTCGTGCAGGAACTCGATCGGATACGCCGACCCGTGCCAATCCGCGCCAGCGCTGAACAACATGATCCTTCCGCTGTGTGAAGGCGGGCCCGACCTTATGGGGCGTCTTGGAAGGGGAGGGGGATTGGGAGTGGCGGAAATGCAGGATTTGCGAGGCAAAGAGGACAGAACCGTCCAGACCTAATGCAGCCTCAAGTACAAGGCAGCACCCCAGGAAGCCTTCATCAAAACCTGGCAGCCAGCGATCGACGCCTGGGCGCAAGGCCGAAAGGTCGTGCGCTATATTGGCTACGACGCTGGCAAACGTGATGGGCAGCGGTACGCGCACGCCGCTACAATCGAGGATCCGCGTTTCGATAATCGCTACCCTCTTCGGGAATGGGGCTGGAACCGAGAGGCGTGCGAGCGTCGCATCGAGGCCGAAGGCTTGCCGGTTCCACCCAAATCCTCATGCGTTTTCTGCACTGGGATGAAGCCTGACGAGGTGCGTTCATTGTCCAGGCACTGGCTGCGCATAATCGTCCTCATTGAAGCGCGCGCAGCGCCGCGGTTGCGCACTGTCGAGGGTCTTTGGCGGCGCAGCACCACCAAGCGCCCGGGGAAAATGACGGACTTCATCAGGACTGAAGGTCTACTGTCCGACCAGGAGATCGATGGCATCATAGCCGCCGCGCCCTCCTCGCTGGTTCGGTTTCAGGAGGTTGCAGCCCGCGTGTCGCTGGCGGAGCGACCAGAGCTTGGCACATGGCTCGAGCAATTCCATCGTGGAATTCTCTGAGCGCAATCGAACGACATTGTCATTGCCATAGTGCAGGCGTGCCAGGCTATTAGGTCGTGGCACATGTTCAATGCGATCGCACAGGTGGAGTCGGCGATGACTACTTACAGGGGGCGCATGGTATCGGGAGGGCACCTGCAAATCCCGTTGGACGTGCACGAGGAACTCGGTCTCGCCGATGGTGATGACGTCTGCCTTGAGGTTGTCGGCGGAGAACTACGCGTGCGAACTTCCACCTCCGCGCTTGCTCGGGTGCGTGCCATGGTTCGTACGCGTGTGCCCGCAGATGTGAGTCTCAGCGATGCACTGATTGCGGACCGCCGTGACGATGCGGCGCGTGGCTGATTATAATCTTGATGCTCGTTACGTCCTTAGCGCGACCAAGCAGGAGCCCGGCATCCCAGCGATGGCTGATCAAGCCTTGATCCGCGCCGTAAAAATCGCCACGTCGAAGATCGCTGGCACCCCTCACATCCTCTCGAATTGAGAACGTCTGTGTCTATTAGGCCAGCGGATCTCGTGGCAGACCGAGCCTGTAGTCTCTTACCCATAGGTCAAGGAAGCACAGCGATGAGCCGCTACGACTTCTCTGGTCGCCTGGATGGCGTCAGCGTTTCTATCGGTTGGGATCGGCCCCTTGGCACCTTCTTCGTCCAGGTTAAGCAAACCGGGGATGCTGACGACGCTGTCCTGCTATGGCTAGGCACTTACCCGGGCGAGATATCCTCCGCAGCTGAAGCTATCCGCTTCGCAACAGACCATGCGGAGCTTCCCGCTGACCTTGGATCGATCCTTGAAACTGACCGCCTCAAGACACTGGGCATGATCGACGGACCAGCCCAACGTGCTGCGAAGGATTTTATAGTTCGCAGTGGTCTGGGTTAGGTAGGCGTACAGCCGTTCGCATCAAGCCCGATCACGTTTGATGCGCTGTTTACGAGTTCGCACGCCTTCGCATATAACTCGGGATCGCCCATCCGCATCTTGCTCAGGATGAGCGCCTTCTCCCTCAGGTACACTTCTGCAAAAACCGGATCGTTCGAAACGATCGAGCGGGTATTGCTGATAAGGTCCGCCAATTTGACCGTCTGGGCTGCGGAAGAGATTGTTGCGAGCCGCTCCGCCTCGGCTGCCTTGCGTGTCGCCCGGTTTCCTTCGTGGCATTGGTCGGTCAATTCCATCACCAAAGCTGCGACGGATGCCCCGAATTGCTCTTCTATATCTCCGCGGGTTACTGCCGTGTCCTCGATGGTGTCATGAAGCAGGGCGGCCGCCAACATCTCGTCCGTATGCGAAACACCTTGCACGATCTGCATCACCTCGATGGGATGCTCGATGTAGGGTTTATGGGTGTATTTGCGCCGATGGTCGATGGCGCCATGGGCTCGCGTGGCAAAGGCCAGCGCTCTTGTCACCAGATCGGATCGGACATCTGTCATACGCAACATTCGGTGAGGCAGGCATCTATGTCGAGCGTTATTCACGCAGCCACGACGAATTCAAATGGCGGCGGCGGCCATCGTCTCGCGCGCGAGTCTGGCCATATCTGCACGAGCCATCATCACACGCACGTGGGCGGCCAGGTAGTTGGCGGCGCTTTCCGCATCGAGGTGGCGCACGGTATCGTAGAGCCCCCTGACATAGTCGCCCCCGCCACCTATGACGCCGGCGAGTTCGATCCGTGCCTCGCTGCCATCATCCCATATACCGTCCTCGATCTCGGACCAGAGCTGCGAAAGACAGTCGGCGAAAGCCTGCGCGTCGTAGTACCCGCTGTCGAGTCCGCAGCCCAGTGAGCGAGCCGCCAGTTCGATCGACACATCATCGGACGCGGAACCATTGATGAGGTCGAGAAGGGGGAGTTCATAGTTGTAGGAGCCGAGCCAAGTATGCATCGTTCTGCTTTTGTCTGTTAGGAGAGCTTTTCTGAACATATCAAGAACAAAAGGCCGACACAATGGTTACCGGCGAATAAGGTCGCTGGATCAACTTGCCCGCCCTTCGCGCCGCGTCTGTGGAATGCACGCATCCTTTCAAACGCATCTGTATGAATTTTGGCATAGCCATTTGTAGCAACGTAGCAACACGCAGCCTTGCTGGGGGAGTGCCGATGTGGCAATGTAGGAACAAAGGAGAGTTTCAGCATGACGATCACCACGCTTTCAGCTCGCGACTTCAATCAGGACGTCGGTCGTGCCAAAAAGGCAACGATCAATGGCCCTGTCATTATCACCGACCGCGGCAAGCCGGCTCATGTCCTCATGTCGATCGATGAGTATCGTAAGCTACGTGGCGGGAAAAAGATGAGCTTGCTCGAATCCCTTACACCCAGCCATCCTGCGGCGTTGGATGATGATTTCGAGTTTCAAAAGTTCGGTGGAATTACGAAGCAAGTGGAACTGGACTGATGCATCTACTCGACACGAATGTCGTTTCGATTTTCCGCCGCATCGACAAGGCCCCTCCACAGATACTTGATTGGGCTGCCTCAGTGGACGCCGAGGATTTTTATCTTTCCGTCATCACGGTCCTGGAGATCGAGCAGGGGATTTTGATGAAGGAGCGGAAAGACAAAGTGCAGGCCGACCTCTATCGGGACTGGCTGACCAACGACATTCTGGTCCGCTTCGAAGATCGGATTCTGCCCATTGATCTTGCTGTTGCCCGCCGCTGCGCGCGCCTGCATGTTCCTGATCCCAAATCAGAGCGCGATGCTCTTATTGCCGCTACAGCGCTTGTGCACGGCATGATCGTGGTCACGCGCAACGAAGCCGACTTCAAGGCAACCGGCGTACCGTTAATCGATCCCTGGTCCTACGGCCAGCACTAGAGGAAATATCAATTAAACCTGCGCCGGATGGCGGAGCACTAGAGCCAGCCTGCGCAAGGGCAACAACACCCTAATGGCTTACCGGCGTTCCACCTACCTAGGCCGCTTGCGCTTCCTGGCTTCGCGCTCAAGCTCATTGGCTGTAGCGTTCAGGTCCCGGGCGAACTGGACGAGGGCACGGCTGGCCCCGAGGCGGCTGAGACCATCGCTGCTGGCCGCAGACTCGCAGCGAACGGAGCGTTGTAACGCGAGGCCAGCAATGGTCCTGATCGTGTCTGCGTCCATGTACCGATAATAGCGCAACTCTAACGGTCCGCCCAGCTGGGTCTGGGCGCGCGGTGGCGCCCTGCACGCAGGTCCCAGCGAGGTGGGAGAAGTCGAGTTCCAGAGAAGAGACGGATTTTGAGGGGTGTCGTTTCGGAAGGGTCCGAGCGGCGCAACGTCGAAAGGTAAGTCTCATGAACATCGGTGAATTCAAGGTCGTCAACGGTCGTACCCTTGGCTGGATCGCTACGCGTACGATCGATCTTCCCCAACTTGGGCTCCGCCCGGTCGAGAGCGAGCACGAGCGTGCGCCGCTTTTCGAAATCCTCGCACTCAATGTCGGCAATCGCTGGGTCCAGGTCGGCGCGCTCTGGGAAGCCGTCGCGCGCAACTCCACGGGCGAAGCCTTCCTGCAGGGCTCGATCGATGATCCCAGCCTTTCCGAACCGCTCTCGATCGCGCTGTTCGGAAACGAGGAGGATGGCTTCCGCGTCGCCTGGCGGCGCCAGCAGCCGCGCGACGTCTTCGCACCGGTCATCCGTGGCGGCCAGAGGCGCGATGGCGGCGGCGACGTTGGCTTTGGCGAGAGTACGGCTGCACCGGGCGGTGACCTGGTGGGTGCCGGGGCAGGATTCGACGACGAAATCGCCTTCTGACGTGCCGAGCCGGCCGGGGGAGGCGCAACTCCTCCGGCCATTCCCTCCTTCCTTCAGGAGCGATTGCCATGACCTCTTCAAGCAGCGTTCACCGCTTTGCCGATCTCAAGGAACTCTACGCCGAGATGACCGCGACCCCGGAGTTTCGCGCAGTGTTCGGCGACCCGGAACACCTCTCGATCATGCAGCCGGGCGAGGAGCCCACCGACCTTGAAATGCCCGATCCGCTCGCGGCCCAGGCGGACTGCGGCGGGATCATCGCGTGCATCTTCGATCTTCTTACCGATACCCGCCTGGAACCCTTCGCGCCCGAGATAGCATGGGGCCTCGTGAATTCCTTCCACTTCACCGCCGGCAAGCTCGAGCGGCAGGAGGATGCTCTTGCGCAGGACCTGGGTGAGCTCGCGCGCAATCCTGAAATGAGCGAGGTCTACGCACGCAGCCTGGAGGACAAGCAGCTTGCCTGCCGTTCGGTCGCCGAGCAGCGCGAGGCGATCGAGACGATGCGCGACTTTGCCGCCGCGACCTATCATGCCTTGTCGGGATGGCCCTGGTCGCCTTCACGCGGCAGTCGCGCCTCCAAGAACATCGCCAGTCAGGTCGATGCGCTCGACTTTCTGCGGGCGAGGAGTCTGGCGGCGCGCGAACGGCATAATCCGCAAGGGCCTGTCGTCATCTTCTCCGGTCCGTCTGTCTGGCACGACCATGCAATGATCTTCGAGCGCCTCGACGCGATCCATGCCCGGGTCCCGAACATGACACTGGTCACCACCGGACAGCGCGCAGGGGCCGATGCGATCGCTGCAGGCTGGGCGGGCAGCGCAGGGCGGCACGTACCGCTGGTCGCCTTCCGCCTCTACGGCTCGGGGATGAAGAAGGCCTTCGATCGCAATCGCAAGCTGGTCGATCTGAGGCCGGTCGAGGCCGTGTTGTGTGAAGGCTCGGGGGTGCAGGCGAACCTCTACCAGTCCCTTCGGCAAGCCGGGGTACCGATCCATGCCTTCCGCAAGACGGACCAGACCGCGGATACCGTCGCTTTGCGCCAACGCGTGCGCGGGAGGGTGTGATGGCAATCCCGGAGGCCTATGCCGCGAATTTCCAGACACTGCTCGACGCAGCATCGCATGGTGATCTGGCGTTGATGGAATGCACCGATGCGGTGACAGGCGAACCCCGCTATGTCATCTGCGCTGTGGGATACGACGCAGGCGAATATGTCATGACGCCCTTTGGTCATCTCCACGACGGCAACCCTTACGAGGCCTACCTCCCGCCGGCATAGACGCGCCGCTGAGCGTGCGGATTTCGACAAGCGTGGTCGCACGCTCAGCGGTATCTGGCAGATGTACTTCAGACGACAAGCCCCAATTGGGCGGTGAGCTTGCCTGTCTGCGAGGGAGCGCCCCTGCATGGGGACACTTGATGGGGCCGTTAGACCAGCCAATCTTTCGGTGAGCCATTGCCCTGCCGAGACAATGCCCTTGCCGGGGCATCGAGCCCCGCCAAGGGCAGCTCTTCTTCTATCTATCAAGTCCTCCAAGTGTGGCGCGGGAACGCAGCGGCCTCAAGGACGATGGGGCCCCACCATTTTGCCCGGCGGATCACCGGCAGATCCCCGACGCACCGCGGCGGCCGCCGGACAAAATCGTGACCCCCATCGCCGCTGGCGCGGTCGCTTCGCGATCCTTGACCCCGCTGCTCGGAGCCCGCGCCGGTGGGGGAACCTCTTTCAAGAAAAGGAGGTTCAAAATGACCATTGCAACGACGCACTATTCCTTCCAGATTCCGGGTGACGATGCCAACGAACCCACCGATCGTTTCGAGGATGCGTTCTCTCCGCGGATTGGCGAAGTTCGGATCGTGCGCACCGACGAGGCGATGGACCTCGATATGCCGGGTGCCTTCGAAGCGCAGATGGCGACCGAAATGCTGATCACTACGCTGTTCGATCTCCTGCGTGATACGCGTCTGCAGCCTGTCGCTGATCGGCTCACTTGGGGTATCGTGCACAGCTTCCACAAGGTGGCCGAACAACTCGACGGTGAGGGCGACAAGGCGGCACGTGAACTGCGCGACATGATCCGCGAGCACGATGGCAGCGAGATCGCGAACGCCACGCTGGAGGATGCACAGACCCTCTGCCAAGGGCTCGACGAGGCCCGCGAGGCGGTCGCGTGCATGCGAGACCATGCCGCCGAGGTCTACCGCGTCGAGACCGGACGCCCGTGGTCGAGCCCGCGCGGAACGCTTGCCTCAAGCAAGCGGACAGCGTCGGTTATCGCGGCATCCGACTTCCTGGCCGCGCGCCGCAACCGCCGGAACGAGGCGCATGCTCCCAGTGGCCCCGTCGTCATCTTCTCCGGAGGCCAGGTGTGGGCGGATCATCGGCAGGTGTGGGAACGGCTCGACGCGATCCGCACCCGCATACCCGAGATGGTGCTTGCCACCACTGCCCAGACAAAGGGCTGCGATGCCATAGCGGCGGCCTGGGCAGCGCGATCCGGGGTCAAGGTGGTCGCCTTCACGCTGGAGCGCTGGCGCTCGCTGGGGCGCAGGGCCGGGTTCGCCCGCAATGAGGCACTTGTTCGGCTCAACCCCGCTGAGGCTTTCGTCTGCGAAGGTAACGGGCTGCAATCCCATCTCGCTCGGCTGGTACGTAGTGCCGGCATTCCGGCTTACTTCCTGAAAGCCACTGATCAGGTCCGCTGAGCGCTGAGCGCACGACCCAAAAGCGTCGATGTACGGAGGTGAACCCTTCGTGCATCGACGCTTTTTGTCTGCCGGTAAGAATCGCTCTGCTCAGGGACGGGACCCCACGGGGGCCCGTCCGTCGCAAAGCGATGCGGCGTGCCGTTGGCACACCGGCCTCCTGCGCGCGGCTATCGCCGTGCTCGTCGCAGGGACGCCGTTCCGGCGAATTCTCACTGTCACGGAGATGCCGCCGGCACAGCCTTGAGAGCCGTAACAGCTTTGGTCCCGCCGATCCGGATAGCGAGCGTGAGTACGTCCTTGAACTCCCGTTCGGAGAGCGTCTCGACAGCCAACTCACCGGCTATTTCACCGTAATGTCGTCGTAGTGCCTTGCGTACCGCTTCGGCCTCGCTGGCCAGGCTACGCTGGTCGGCTTCGAGCTTGGCCAGCTTTTCACGATCAGTCATTCTGGGCATTGTTGTTCCTCACCGAGAGGCACGCCCGCCACGCAGTGATGATGCCGTAATTGCCGGCAGTCTCACACCTCAAAAATGAAAGGCTCGGCAAAATGCCGAAAAAGAACGAAGATGCCCCTTCGGGGCGCCGCGCGCCTGCCGGCACGAGGCAGGCGCAGCGGAAAGCCGCTGCGAAGCAGGGACGCACGGCCAGGGCCGTTTGTTAATGCACCGTACGCACGGGTGCTTCGGCCAATTTTCAAAGCAATTATAGTATCTTATATGCGCCAGACTTGGCTGACATGCTCAGCTATCCGCGGCTGACGCGTCCGCCTGGATTTTATGCGCTTCCCTCAAGGGCCTCAGATCGCAGCGGATAACCTGTCCGACATGTCCGACCACGGTAATGTTCCAGAATCTCGGCCTCAGTCTGCCTACAATCGTCTCGGCATTGAGTGCGCGAACGGGATGGGGTAATCTGTCTGCGCTTCAAAGACAGTTCCGGTCGAGCCTCTGCAAAGGGATGCTCGACATGACCCGCATAAGCGTACGGCTCGATCCGGAGCTTCACGACCGGCTGCATCAGCGCGCCGCTGGTGCGCAATTGCCCTTCAGCGAATTCATCCGGTCTGCACTTTCTGTCGCGGCCGATCAGGATGGCAGGTACGTCTATTCCTCGCAGGACGAGATTCTGGCGACCTGCATCCAGACCTTTGCAATCCTTGCCACATCGCTTGGCGACAGAGCGCCCGACACACTCGCCAAGGGCATGGCGCATGCCAGGACGTTACTCTCGCAGCGCGGACTTCTCGATCCCGAGGGGCGCTCATGAGCATCTTTCGGAACGACACCCTCGGGTCCTGGACGAGGGGTGGGCAGGCGATCGTGCACAACGTCCGCATGACAACGCAGGTCTTCTTCCAGACCTTGCTGGCGGGGATAGTGCTGTGGTTGATCGGCACCGTCTGGTGGGCGCTTGAACATACGAGTGACTACCAACGGTTCGTCCTCGCCAAGCTCATCGAGGCGACCTTCAAGACCGACGTGGCGCCCGGGACGAATGATCCGGTCCAGTTCAGGACGCCCGGGGGCAAGGCGTACTGGACATCGGCTGATTGGCTGATGGCCTCACCCCTCGCCAAACAGTCCCTGCACGCGTTCGAACGGGCCCTGATTGAGGGAGCACTGTTTGCCGGGATATTCGCTGCGGCAGCGCTCGGTGTCGCTTGGTTCACCTTCACGAAAACGGGACGAGGTCTGGGGTCGAACGAATATCTGCGTGGGGCCCGCTTCGGCACGATCCGGCAGATCCGCGCACTGCTTCGCAAGCAGCCTCGGGGAAGCTTCTCCATCGGCGGTGTTCCCGTTCCCGGTGCCTTCGAGCCCGAACACATACTTCTGTGCGGGGCACCTGGCACCGGAAAGACGAACCTCATCGTCAAGATGCTGGATGGCATCAGGACTGCCGGTAACCGGGCGATCGTCTACGATACGGCCGGCACTTTCGTGGAGAAGTTCTACCGCCCCGGGCATGATGTAATCCTCAATCCGCTCGACAAGCGAACGAGCCGCTGGTCGCCCTGGGGCGACGTTCCGCGCGAGTACCATTACGACCAGATCGCCGAATCCACGATCCCCGACAAGGGCGGCGATCCCTTCTGGGCAAAGGCTGCGCGCGGTACACTCGTTGCGGTCCTGCGCAAGCTCGCCCGCGAACGCGAGATGCTGGTCTCGATCCTCCTGGACTGCCTTCTTCGCTCCCGGCTGAAGGATCTGGCCGCGTTCGCTGCGGGGACAGACGCGGCCGCTTTCATCAGTGTCGAAGGGGAGCGCACGTCGGCGGGCATTCAAGCTGAACTCGCTTCTGTCATGCGCTCATTCTCCTATCTCGACGACACCCGCAAGGGGCTCTCGATCCGTGAATGGGTGGAGAACGAGGAGGGCGACAGTTGGCTTTTCATCACCGTCAAGGCGGACCAGCTCCCTTCCTTGCGGCCCCTCATCACGGTGTGGCTCGACATCGCGATATCCGCCATCATGAGCCTCGCACCGGACCGCGAGAGACGCCTTTACTGTGTTATCGACGAGCTCCCCAGTCTACAAAAACTACCTTCCCTGTCCGACTTTCTGGCGCGTGCCCGGAAGTACGGCGGCTGCGGAATTCTGGGTTTTCAATCCTACCCGCAGCTGGAGGCAACGTACGGCATCCAGGATGCGGCGGCGATCACGGGATACTGCTCCACCTGGGTTGCCCTGCGGGCGAACGACACCCCGACCGCGAAGCATGTCTCGGAAAACCTGGGGCAGGTCGAGCAGGTCGAAGCCAATGAAGGGATGTCCTATGGCGTGAACGACATGCGCGACGGCGTGAACCTGTCCCGAATGCAGGTGACGCGTCCACTCGTGATGCATACCGAGGTGACCAATCTTCCGAACCTGTCCGGCTTTCTGCGCTTTGGGCGCAATCTGCCGGTCGTCCGGTTCGCTGACACTTTCAACACCGTGCCCTCGATCGCGGAGGGGTTTGTCGAGCGGGATACGCCGCCTGAGCGAGATACCGGCGGAATTACCAGCGCAGCCAAGGAAGGTCCACGCGGTCGCTCCAACGCCACTGCGGAGCGTGAACCAGATGTGCAACCAAACCTGTTCATTTCAACCCCGGAGGAGATACCTGCGACCGATATCGCCTCGAAGACCGAAACGAAACCTACGTCAAAGACTGAAGCGCAAGCCGGCGCGCTCCCTCAGATGCTTGCCCCCATTCGGGGCGGCATCAAGGTCGATCTTAACGTATTTGACCGGGAAAATGGGCCCGTGCATCAGGCCCGTCCGGCATGATCCACCCGCGCCGCCTCAAGGGGGCCGCGAGCAACATCGCTCGCTACTACACCGTCGGCGATTACTACACCAAGGGCGCCGACGAACCCTCGGAATGGGGCGGGGCTCTCGCTGCCGAACTCGGCCTTCACGGCAAGGTCGATGCCGAAGTGTTCAAGGAATTGCTGGCCGGCCGGGTCAATGGACAGCAGCTCGGACGTCACCGTGCCGATGGTGAAATCCAGCACCACCCCGGGTGGGACTTCGCGGTCAATGCGCCGAAGTCCGTGTCGATCATGGCGCTCGTCATGGGAGATGAGCGGATCCTCGCCGCACATGAGCACGCCGTGGGCGTAGCGCTATCCTACCTGGAGGAGCACGCCGGCCTTCGCCGGCGAGAGAATGGCGAGATCAACCACCATACGACAGGCAGGTTGCTCTTTGGGCGCTTCACCGAACATGCAAGCCGAGAGCTTGATCCGCACCTTCATACGCATGTCGTCGTCATGAACATGACCAACGCCCGGGCCGGTGAGGAAATGTCCAGTCTGGAGACCCGTGCGATGTACGCGGAACAGATGGTCGCAGGACAGGTATACCGCAACGAACTGGCGCATGAACTGCGGCGGAGCGGGTTCGCTATCGAATTTGATCCCCGCCGGGGGCTGTTCGAGATTACCGGTGTCCCGGGCGAACTGATTAGCGATATGTCGCAGCGCGCCGAACAGATCGACGCTCATGCAGCCGAGCATGGCCTGACGGGGCAGGCCGCGCGCCGCCGGTCCTTCTACCAGACGCGGCGCGCCAAGGCGAAAACCAGCCTGGAGGGGCTGAGGGAACGGTGGGATGCGCGTGCATCCAAGCATCAGCCTGCGCTGAAGGCTGTGCTCGACCGCTCTCTGGAGGTGGAGGCATCACAGGAAAAATCACTTAGCCTTCCGGGGGACGCCCGACGCGCAATGCTGTTCGGGATCCGGCAGGCTGAAACGCAGGAAGCGGTTAACAACCTGGGCCGGATGCTTCGCTTTGGTCTCGCCTCACATGTCGGTGAAGTTCGGCTTTCCGATATCAGGCCCCTGATCGCCGAGCACGAAGCCAGGGCGAAAATCCTAGCAACGAAAGAGCCGACCGGGGACCGCCTCCACACGCGTGGACGCACTACCAGGAAGACAGCGAGAATGGAAATGGCGCTGGTCTGGCACATGGCACTTGCCACCGATGATGCGAGACCACTGGCGACAAGCGATCGTCTTCTTCGGGTGCTTGAGGTGGCCGGTCTGCGCCCGGCGCAGGAGCAGGCGCTGGTCGATATCGCACGTTCGAGAGATCGTGTGGCAGGGATCCACGGCGTAGCGGGGGCTGGTAAATCCACACTCATTCGAGCGCTTGCGCAGGCGGCGGCGCCGGAGCATCAACTCATTGCCCTGGCACCCACCTCTTCGGCTGCGGCGAACCTGGGGGCCACCGCAAGCATACCTTCCCGGACGGTGGCCAGTCTTCTCGCAACCGGGGGGAGGGGCCTTTCCCGTGACCACGTGCTGGTTCTCGATGAGGCAGGCCAGCTGGGCAGTCGCCAGGCTCTGCGAATTCTGGAAATCAGCCGCGAAACTGGCGCTCGCCTGATCCTGGTCGGTGACAACAAGCAAACAGGCGCCATCGAACAGGGCAAGCCATTCTGGCTGATGCAGCGCCTCGGTCTCCCTACCGCGCAGTTGCCTGAATCGCTGAGACAGGAAACGCGGTCAATGAAGGCCGCGGTGACGTTTGCTCGAAATGGAGATTATGCATCCTCGCTTGCGCATCTGGACAAGGTGGAGAGTGGCGGAGAGACCGGGCAACTCGCACGTAGCCTTGTGGACCAGTGGACGCGGCTTAGTCCACAGAACCGCGAAACCACGAACATTCTTGTCCTTGAGAATGCCACGCGCCTTCGCGTCAATGCACGTATTCGCGAAGCTTTGAGACGCGAAGGCATTCTAGCGGCGGAAGACACGCGTCTCGATATCCTGGCGCCAGCTGGCCTGTCAGACCAGCAGAAGCATTTTGCGAGGTTCTATTCCGGTGGGCAGGTCGTGATCTTTGCGCGCGACAATGCTTCGCGCGGGATCGCTCGCGACACCGAATACCGGGTCGTCGGGCTTGGACGGGATCCGAACAGGCGGCAGATCATCAGGTTGGTAGATGAGAATGGCCGCATGATCAGGTGGGATCCTCGTCTCGGCCAAGTCCGCCACGTTAATGTCTTCAATCGCGAAGAGCGTACACTCGCCGCAGGCGACCGTATCCAGTGGCGGCTCGTCAATCGGGAGCTGGAGCTGAAGAACGCCGAGCGCGGCACGGTTATTGCCCTTGATGGGAGCCGGGCCACCATCCGCTGGGATCGGGACGAACGTGTTGCCGATGTCGATCTTGACCGGCACAAGACCTGGGATCACGGCTATGCCGAGACCGTGTTCTCCGCGCAGTCCAAGACGTATGCCCGTGCCTATGTGCTGGCGCCGGTGAATTCTGCTCTGGTGACGGGGCAGAACTTTTACACCGCAATCACCCGGGCACGTTTCGGGGTTAAGCTCTGGACCGAGGACGCGAAGCGCCTCGCCGAGAAGCTCGAGCGCTTCACAGGTGAGAAGTCGTCATCGTTGGAGGGTCTTGGGCGTCTCGATCGAAGTGCAATGAGCACAATTCGTGATCGTCACGCGGCCTCTTTGGCGCGATCCCGCAACGACCAAGAGGCTGCCCGGGAATTTCAACGCGATCGAGAGCTTGAGCGCAAAATCGACCGGAGGCCGGGAGCGCCGCGAGGCGCAGGGCGAATTGCCGGCAGTGCGAAGGCAGTTGCGGACATGCTCGACGGTCTTCTCGTGCGCATCATCGCCAAACAGACTGCAGAGCGCTCTCCAAGTCGCACCGAGACGACAACTCACCCCCATGGAAATGGAAATCATGCCAGGAGGCAACAGCGACATGACCGATGATCCCAATGGCATGCCAGTTCACCATTGCCGCCGCGCGACCTCTCGCTTCTTGGGCGCATTGATCAGCGTGACGCTTGCACTCCATCCGTGTTCGGCAGCCGCTGTCCCTGTCGCGGCGGGCGAGATCGAGATCGCCCGGTGCATCGGTTCGGTCGCGAATGGCCGTGTCTGGCTCGAGCGGACGCTTTGGGGGCTCCGTGATCAGGAGGCAGGGTGGATCGGCGCCGAAGTCAGGAACAGCAACGGGACGCACGATCTGGGGCCGCTTCAGGTGAACAGCTGGTGGGTGCAACGGATTTCCGAGCTTATAGGCCGCAGGCCAGAAGTCATCCGTTCCTGGCTGGCAAACGATGCGTGCTTCAACGTCAGGGCCGCCAACTGGATCTTTCTAAGCGGCCTGGCGGTGAGCAAAGATTATTGGCGGGCGGTTGGAATCTACCACTCTCCGACGCGATGGCGCCAGGCCCGTTATGCTCACGGAGTCGCGGTACATATGAGGCGGCGGTTTGGTGAGCAGGTTTTTGCGACCTCGACTGCGAACCTCGTCGCGGCGGAGCCCACGGTTGGCCAAGTGCGCATCCAATTCCCAAAGGTTCCCTAATGGCACTTTACCCGGACGCGCTGGTAAAGTGCCATCTGCGGTAAATGGTCGGCGCGAAAAGAAAAGGGATTCACACAGAGTCCCGGGTGTGCTTGATTCATGGTATGTTCCAGCTTGATCTATTCGCCAGCGGGAAGACCGCCGACGCCAAACCCAATCCGCAGGGGCGCACCGGCGTGCCAGGCATTCTGGAGCGTCTGACTGAGGCGTGCGAGCGACCGCGATATGCTTACATGGTGCTGAACCTTATCGCCCAGGCAAGCAGCGGAACTGGTTCTGCAGGCCCCTACGTCGTGAGCAGCGACCGGCGGATGACCGTACGCGAATGGCTGTGCGATGCCATCGCTCCGATCGGGCGCCGGGATCCGAATGGTGTACGAATTTCTGAACGTGTCAGGAAAGACCTTGCCGGCAAGGGAGAATTGCCGGACGACCACGCCCAGGCAGAGCAGTTAATCGAGGAGATCGTTCGTGAGCGTCTTCGAGCCTCGGGCCTGACGAACGTCAGTCGCGCGGTATCCGAGCTCGTCCGCGCAGGTCTCTTACACCGACACTATCAGGGATATCGGGTTGATCATCAGAACCGCGGGGCGCAGCGGTTGGCGGTCTATACGCTGACGGATGAGACACGGCAGGCGCTCAAGCTCACCTGACCGCGATTATTGCAATGATGCTGATGGGCCTCCGAACGCCAGCGTCTGCCAAGCCGGTGCGCCACGCCATCAAGCGTTTTTCCGCCTGTTCAACTTAGCAGGACACTTTACGGTTATCCGATGGACCGGGTTTTATGCGTATCTTCCATTCTTCGCGCTGATCCCCATCGTTGGCACCTTCTGGGTGTGGTCGCGGCACTGGAATTGCCGGACTGCTGGATCGGCGCAGGCTTCGTGAGGAATGCGGTGTGGGACCATCTCCACCAAAGATCCGCTATGCCGATCTGCGGTGATGTCGATGTAATCTGGTACGATCCACGTCGTGCCGATGCGATCCATGACAGAGAGTTTGAAGCGCTGCTGAGAGTTTCGGAGCCGTCCATCATCTGGTCGGTCAAGAACCAAGCCCGGATGCACGTTCGCAATGGCGATGCGCCTTATAGTTCCGCGACCGATGCCATGCGGTTTTGGCCCGAAACAGCCACCGCGATCGCCGCACGCCGCACACACGCAGGTGACTGCGAGATTGCGGCCCCGTTCGGTCTACACGACATGTTCGACCTCGTTCTGCGTCCAACGCCCCGCTTCGAGGAAGATAAGCGCTCAATCTATGAGGAACGGATCCAATCGAAATCATGGCGTGATGCCTGGCCGCTCCTCACCAGGATTGAAATCTGACGCAGCAATGCGGCGCCTCCCGTCACGGCACGTTTCAGGTTCCCGCCTCGGCGAGGGTGTGCCTAGGTTCTTAGGGCGCTCAACCGGATACTTCTGCTGGCGCCTGACCGTCCATGGGAGCCATCGCGATCGCGTGCGATGTGTCCTTGAACAACGCGACGCTTCAGTCTCGCTCCCACGGTGGGACGCCTTTGAATGCTTCGCTCAGGAAATTCACCATCAGCCGTACTTTGGCGGAAAGATGGCGGCGGCTGGCGTAGAGCGCCAGGATGTCGATGTCCGGCAGGCGCCAGCCAGGCAGCAACTGCACCAGAGTGCCCGCGCGCAAGTCCTCGCCGATCAGGAAGCCGGGTTGCCAGGTGATCGCCTCGCCGGCGAGGGCGACAAGACGGGCGGTGTCGCCGCTGTTGGTGCGCAGGCGCGTCCCAACGCGCACGCGCGTCTCGGCGCCGTCCGCATCGAGCAGCGTCCAGACGTCGGGCTCGGGCGCATAGCCGTAGATCACGCAGGCATGATCGACGAGATCGGCGGGCGTCTGGGGGGCACCGTGCCGCGCAAGATAGGCAGGTGCCGCGCACAGCACGTTGCGTGAGGTTGCCAGTTTGCGCGCTACGTAAGCCTGCGAGCCGGCGCGTGAGATGCGGATGCCCAGGTCGTAGCCCTCTTCGACGATGTCGACGACCCGGTCGCTCAAGGCGATGTCGAGCTCGACTTCGGGGTGCAGCGCCATGAACCGCGGCCACAGCGGCGCGAGGTGACGGATGCCGAATACCAGCGGCGCGTTTATGCGCAGCCGGCCGCGCGCGCCCTCCGCGCTGGCGGTGGCCGCAGCCTCGGCTTCCGCCACGTCGTCGACGATCGCACGGGCGCGCTCGTACAGCGCCTCGCCGGCCTCGGTCAGCGACAGGCGCCGTGAGGTGCGGTTGAGCAGGCGAGTGCCCAGATGGGCTTCCAGTTCGGCGATGTAGCGGGTGACGTTGGCGGGCGAGGTGTCGAGGGCATCGGCCGCGCGGGCGAAACCTCCGCGCCCGACGACGGCACAGAACATTTCAAAAGCGCGCAAGCGGTCCATAGCGTCATCCTTCAGCTTTCCTGAACGAATGATGCATTTTCGGGCCATCGATCAAGGCCCATGGTTGCAATAAATCCCTTGTTGTCGCCGACGATGACCGCCGGCTTCTGATTAAAGGAGCTTTTTCATGACCCGTCTCGCCAACAAGTTCGCGCTCGTCACCGGCGGCACCAGCGGTATCGGCCTTGCCACCGCCCGCCGCTTCCTCGAAGAAGGCGCTGCCGTCGCCATTACCGGCACCAGCGCTGAGAAGCTTGCCGCCGCCAAGGCCGAGCTGGGCGAGGTGCTGACCATCCACGCAGATGCCGGCGACGTTGCCGGACAGGCGGCGGTCGTGGAGGCGATCCGCGCCGCTTTCGGCCGGCTGGACGTGCTGTTCGTCAATGCCGGCGTCGCCGATTTCCGTCCACTGGAAGCGTGGGACGAGGCGGGCTTCGACCGCTCTTTCGCGGTCAACGTCAAGGGCCCGCTTTTCCTCGTCCAGGCGCTGCTGCCGGTGCTCGGCAAGACCGCCTCAATCGTCCTAAACGGCTCGATCAACGCCCGGCTCGGCAAGCCCAACTCGATCGTCTACGCCGCGACCAAGGCGGCACTGATCTCAATGGCCCGCACGCTGTCAGGCGAACTGGTCGGCCGGGGCGTGCGGGTGAATGTCGTCAGCCCTGGTCCGGTGACGACGCCAATCTACGGCAAGCTCGGCCTTTCCGACGGCGACTTGTCTGGCATGAAGGACTACCTGATCGGAGCCATCCCGACCGGCCGCTTCGGAGACCCGCTCGAGATCGCAGATGCCGTCGTCCATCTTGCCTCGGACGAGAGCCGCTACACGGTCGGCAGCGAGCTGATCATAGACGGCGGTATGAGCAACCTGTGACTGTAACCTGGTGACGCCCGGTAACGGGCGTAACCCTGAAGGAGACGTTCAATGCGAATGGACTACAACAAGGCAGCTCCGCAGGCCATGAAGGCGCTCGGCGCAGTATACGGATATGTGGCCGGCAGCGGCTTGCCCAAGCGACTGATAGATCTGGTCTACCTTCGGGTCAGCCAGATCAACGGATGCGCCTACTGCATCGACATGCATAGCCGGGATTTGATCCAGGGCGGGCTAGCGATCGAGACCCTGGTGCTGGTGCAGACCTGGCACGAAGCCGGCGCACTGTTCGACGACAGGGAGCGCGCTGCGATGGCATGGGCCGAAACAGTGACGCAAGTGGCGCAGACCCACGTGCCGCAGGCCGACTACGACGCCGCCGCGCACGTGTTCGGTGAAAAGGAACTGGCCGACCTGACGCTCGCGATCGGTCTAATGAACGCTTACAACCGCATGGCCATCAGCTTCCGTGCCAAGCCGGCGGCCGCGGTCAAAGCCTAGCCTAACTAACCGAAGCCTTCCTGCCCGCCTACT
>Ga0308159_1000922_pt1 | contig 51433 bp, 42 predicted proteins | sample PhyCR1_FD_201040 | JGI IMG/M metagenome (GOLD analysis project Ga0308159, IMG submission 201040) | Phyllosphere microbial communities from UC Gill Tract Community Farm, Albany, California, United States - DLSLC.R1 | ecosystem: Host-associated > Plants > Phyllosphere > Unclassified | place: USA...
TTGGTGAAGCAGACATAGTTGAGTGATCGACTAGGAGACGTGGCCGAGTGGCCGAAGGCACATCCCTGCTAAGGATGCATACGGCTTATACCTGTATCGTGGGTTCGAATCCCACCGTCTCCGCCAGTTAAACGTTCGCTGATTTTCAGCAGCGTCCTAAAACCCCCACCGCTCATAGTGAAGCCTGGGGGTTTTTTGTTATCCGGCGTCCGCTAGCGTTCACAGCTGTACGCTAAAAGCCGGTGGTTTTGTGGGTATGGATGCGGGTATGACTTCTACCCCGCGCCGGCTCCTACCCGCAAAACTTTCTACATTACATCCCCTTCCTGCAAATCAATTTTGATACGGGGAGGCAGTATGCCTAAGCTAGTCATTCCACTTACCGATCTCAAGCTGAAGACCACCAAAGCTGGTGCGAAGCTGATCAAATTGTCCGATGGCGATGGACTCTATCTCGAGGTGTTACCGAACGGGTCCAAGACCTGGCGCTTTCGCTTCCGGCAGGTCAACGGCAAAGAGAACTTGCTGACCTTCGGCCCATATCCCGACGTCAGCCTGGTTGAGGCCCGCACCAAGCGCGCGCAGGCGCGTCAGTTGCTGCGTGATGGCATCGACCCTGCCAGAGACCGTGACGCGCAGCGTGTGGCCGCGGCTGACCAGCGTGCCCACACCTTCGAGCGAGTCGCCCGGGACTGGCACGCCAATAAAATGAAGTCGTGGTCTCCGCAGTATGCGGAGAACGTCCTGCATCGCTTGGAGCAGGATATTTTCCCGGACATCGGCCCCGAGCCGATCATGGGGCTACCTCATCGCCGCATTATCGCGGTCCTGCGCAAGATCGAGACCCGTGGCGCCGTAGAAATTGCCAAGCGCCAGAGAGCCGTCTGCCGTCAGATTTTCAGTTACGCGATTCAATCAGGAATTGCCGACCGTAATCCTGTAACCGACATGCTGGACATTCTGCAGCCGGTGTCGCCGGGTCACTTTCCAGCGATTACGAGCGAAGAGTTACCGAGATTCCTCCGCACTTTGCATAGCAACGAAGCGCGCACGGGTAGGGTTACTTTGCTTGCGGTGCGGTTGATGATGCTTGTTTTTATCCGAACCAGCGAATTGATCGAGGCACCATGGTCCGAGCTGCCTCCCGGCACCAGGCAGTGGGTGATACCGTGGAAAAGGATGAAGCTGGGCAAGCGCCACCTGAACCCGATTAAGGTTGATCACTGCGTATTTCGGTGAACGTGCCCACCCATTCCGGTCTATCGTGCCCACTTGCGCATGAGATGGTGTTACGCGGTTAAATTGTAGTCGGTGCGGTCACGATGGGTCGATATTTTTCTCCTTTTTGGCTGTTTTAGGTCGCTGGGCACGCAGCGAGTCGCCGGTCAGCGTGAAGCGGTGATTGCGCTGCATGACGCGGTCCAAGATAGCGTCGGCGATGGTGGCGTCGCCGATCCATGCATGCCAGTGTTCGACTGGCAGTTGGCTGGTGATGATGGTGGCCTTGTTGCCGGCGCGGTCGTCGATGATCTCCAGTAGATCCGAGCGCGTCATGCTGTCGATGGTCCCCATGCCCCAGTCGTCGAGCACCAGGACGTCGGTCTTGGCCAGTTGCAGCAACCATTTGCCGAAGGCGCCGCTGCCGTGGCGGATGCGCAGCTCTTCCTGCAAGCGTGGTACGCGCTGGTAGATCGCCGAGTACCCACGCCGGCAGGCGTACTGCGCCAGCGCACAGGCCAGCCGTGATTTGCCGGCGCCGGTGGGGCCGGTCACCAGCACGCTGTGGCCGGCGCTGACCCAGTCCCCCAGGGCCAGGCTCATGACCTCGCGCCGGTCGATGCCGCGACCGGCGCGCGCGTCGATGTCCTCGATGGCGGCCTGGCCATATTTGAGGTGCGCATTCTTGAGCAGTCGCGCCAGCTTACGGTCATTGCGGGCGTGGACTTCGCGGTCGATCAGCAGCGCCAGGCGCTCTTCGAAACTCAACGCGCCCAACCCATGTTGGGCCAGTTGCTCTTCCAGGCCGGCGGCCAGGCCGTCGAGTTTCAGTGTGCGCAGCTGCGCCAGGGTGGTGTGCATCATCATCGTCATACTCCGTATTATTTATATGGTTTATAGCGTTTATATCGTTATTGATAGTAGCCAGGGCCGCGCAGGTGGACGTGCTCGGGGCTGACCCATTCTTCGGCGGCCACCGGGTTGCTCCGGTCGCGGTTGTTCTTCAGGATGTCGTTTACATGGCGGTACTGGCAGGCGCCGATCTGCAGGGCCAGCGTGCACGCCGATTCGAGCCGTTCTTTTCCGTAGCGCTTGGCCAGCGACAGCAGACCAAGGCAGGCGCGATAGCCGTGCTCCGGATGCCGGTTTTCGGCCATCAACCGAGTTACCGCTTCGGCCGTCGCCGGGCCGATACTAGTCCCCCAGTGGATCAGCCGCTGCGGTGTCCATTCCATCTGGGCGCGGTGGGCGGCGGGCATGTGCGCCGGGGTCGTGGTGAAGCCGCCGACGCGGCTATTGCGGATGTGGCTGGCGACACGTTGACCACGATGGAGGAACTCGACCACCGCCGTGGTGATGCGCGCCTCGAGCTCCTGGCCGACCAATGCTTGCGGCACGCTGTAGCGGTGGCGTTCGACCTCGACGTGGTAGTCAATGTGGACCTTGACGGTTTTGAAGCGGGCCATCTCGTAGCGTTGCAGCGGCAGCGGCAACAAGGCCGGCGCGTCGATTTCCGCGAAGGTGCTGGCGCGGCTGCCTGGCAGCTTCTGGAACGCCTTGTCGTTGAGCCGCGTGAGCAACGGCGCCATGGCCTGATTGACCTCGTGCACGCTGGCGAACTGCTGATGGCGCAGGCGCGCCATGATCCAGCGCTCGACGATTTGCACCGCCGATTCGGCCTTGGCCTTGTCCTGCGGATGGTAGGGCCGGGCCGGCAGGATCGAGGTGCCATAGTGGCGCGCGAAGTCGAGCACCGTGTCGTTGCCGCGTGGCTCGTAGCGGTTGGCGTCGGCGATCATCGCCTTCGGATTGTCCGGCACGATGAGCTGCGTTACGCCGCCATAGAAGCTCAGCGCGCGCGCCGTCGATTCAAGCCAGTCGGACATGGTCTCGCGTGGCGTCGCGCAGGCGTAGGTGTAGCTGGAGGCGCCCAAGGCGGCCACGAAGATGTGGGCGCGGCTGCCGTCGGTGAGCGCGATGGTGGGGCCGGCGTAATCGATGAACAGCTTCTCGCCGGCGCGGTGGATCTGGCGCATCGAGCGCTTGAGCTGCCTGGCGAAGCGGCGGTAATTTTCGCAGAACTGCGTGTAGCCGTAGGTTTGGCGATCGGCATAGTCGGCGCGGTGCTCCTCCCACAGGAGCATCAACGTCATGCCCTTGCGGCGCAGTTCCTGGTGCAGGTAGCCGTAGTCGGGCTGGACGTGCTCTCGCGGACGTTCTGGCGCAACAAGCAGGCGCCTCTCCAGCGCCGCCTCATCAATGCCCTGGACCGTCGCCCAATCCAGGCCCGCCGCTGCGGCCAGGCCAAGGTACTTGGTCACGGCAGCCTTCGACATCCCCAGTGCAGCAGCGATCTGCCGGTGCGACAGCTGGGCGTCGAGCTTCAGACGCAGTACATCTTTTATCTTACGCATATTGATCCTCGGTGCGGGCACGCTATCTCCAGAAAAAAGCTGAAAGCGTACCCTCTCGGTTGCTATATGCGTAACATCATCTCGGCGTGCTACGACACCGTTCCGGTATCGTGACCGGCCATTCCGGCATCGTGCCCACTGATTCCGGTATCGTGACCAGTGATTCCGGTCACCCCATCAAACTGGGCACGATGGACCGGAATGGGTGGGCGCGATGGACCGGAATCGCTGGGCACGATGAACCGGAATCAGTGGGCACGATGGACCGAAATACCCACGACATCGATGATCAAGCCTTCGCGGTTGAAATCGTCGATGACGTTGAATAGGCGAATGCTGCGTCCATCGGACAGTTGGTCGTGCATGAAATCCATCGACCAGGTCTGGTTGATCGCCGTGGGTACCGCAAGTGGCAATGGCTTCTCACGTATCAGGCGCTGGCGCGGTTTGATGCGCAGGTTCAGCTCTAGCTCGCGATAGATACGGTAGCCTCCACCAGGTCGCCGCCGGTGGCGCGCAAGCTGTCATAGCGACCGGTATTGGCGACCGGTGCCTCGTTCAATTGCAAACTGGTTTCCACCGACGCTGGTACCGGCTCCGCGTTCAGGCGCGCCAGCACGTTCTCGACGTGTTTCGCGCTCAGCACGCCCGACTCCACCACTAGTTCGACCGCCACCAGCACCGCTGACAGCCCCGCAGTGGGCACGGCGGCCAGTACCTGCGCCATCACCTTGTCGCCGCCGGGGGGGGCGCGCAGCAGGCCCTGCTTGAGTCGTATCAGAGGCGTCGGCATGTCGGCGAACGGCGCGCCGTTGCGCAAAGCGCCCCGTTTGCGCTGCACCAGCGGAATGTAATGCTCCCAGTCGTAGCGCACCTGGCCGTGCTCGACGACGCGTTCATGGCTAGTCACGACGGCATCGCCGGCGACGACGCAGAGCCGGCCCGGGTACAAGCGCGTGCTCACCATACGCCCTGCCAGTTCGCACGGCACCGAGTAGCGGTTGCGGCTCACCGTCACCAAGCAGGTGGACGACACCAGTTCAACTAGGTGTTTCAAATTCATTGACACGCTCCGGCGTGAGGAGCGTCATTGTGCTTAACGAGTATTCATTTGTTCCTGTAAAAACTCGATGAAGCGCAGGGTCTTGGCTGGTAACAGCCGGGTTTCTGTCAAAGCGTACACTGATATCGGGCTGCCATGCCAATCCGGCAGGACGCGGAGTAAGCGGCCCTCGGCAACATCGTTAACCACCACGCCCTCGTCAAGCAGAGCGATACCCTGATCCAGGATGGCCAGATTGCGATACATGCCGACGCTATTCACCATAAAGCGTCGCCCGATCTCGACTTCGACGCTGACGCCGTCATTGTGCAGAACCCAAAAACCGGACTTGGCGGCGCCGAGACACTCATGCTGCTGCAGATCGGCCACAACGACAGGATTGCCTGCCTTTTGTAGATATTGTGGTGACGCATAGAGTTGCGGCGTGAGGCGTGCCAGCTGACGAGCGATCAGGGTTGAGTTGGGTTGCTCACCCATCCGGATGGCCACGTCGAATGGCTCGGTCACCAGATCCACCCTCCTGGGCGTAAGATCGAGGTCGAAGGTGATGCCTGGGTAGCGGTGACCGAACTTGGCGATCAGCGGCGCCATATAAATGGTGGCAAAGTCAACCGGCAGCGATGCGCGTAGCACGCCACTTGGCCGAGCCAGCATCTTGCCTAGTTGGTCATGCGCGATGCGCGCCTCTTGAACGATGCGCCGTGAACTCTCGTAGTAGATTTGGCCAGCCTCGGTCAATTCGATCTTCCGGGTGGTGCGATGCATCAGACGCAGACCCAGCGATTTTTCCAGCGCGCCGATCCGCCGTGACACCGTCGAATTAGGCACCCCCGTTGCATCACTCGCTGCACGAAAGCTCTTGGCCTTGACGACTTCTACAAACAGAGCCATATCGTTGAGGTATTCCATCTTGATTGCGTCATTTATGGGTTAATGATTCCCATAATACCCCCTTTATTTATGTTGCTGGGTTAATGAATAATAGGGCTTCGCATACAGAAAGAAGAACCCATGAAAATTGATCCCTCGATCCACTTGCCTGAATTCGCACTGGAGTCGGCCCACCTTCGCGGCAAACAGGTTGCCATCATAGGCGGCACTGGTGGCATCGGCCGCGCCCTGGCTCAGGTGTTCGCCAGTCGAGGGGCGACGGTAACAGTGATCGGCCAGACTTTTCGCGACGCTAACCACGCCAACATCCACTTCATCCAGGCCGATCTGAGCCTGATGAGCGAGGCCTGCCGTGTTGCGGCCCTTCTGCCTGCAGAGTCTCTCGATCTGCTGGTCTTCACCACCGGCATTTTCGCAGCGCCCAAGCGCCAGGTCAGCGCGGAAGGTCTCGAACTCGACATGGCAGTCAGCTATCTGAGCCGCCTGGTGATTCTCCGGCAGATCGCGCCGAGGCTGGGTCAGGGGAGGCCAGCAGGCGGCCCACGCCCACGTGTTTTCGTCATGGGATACCCAGGCAGCAACCAGGCAGGCAAGTTGGGGGATCTGAATGCCGAGAAATCGTACAGTGCCATGGGCGTGCACATGAATACAGTCGCTGGAAACGAAATGTTGGTGCTGGACTCGGCCAAACGCTTTCCTCAGATCAGTGTTTTTGGGCTCAACCCTGGGCTGATTAAAACCGCCATCCGGAGCGATTTTTTAGGTGGCAACAAGTTTCTTTTCGCCTTGGTGGAAGGGTTGATCGGGCTGCTCAATCCCACAGCAGCAGCTTACGCTGCGCGCATTGCGCCGTTGATGCTGGCGCCCCAGCTTGAGGGCCGTACAGGCCTGATGTTCAACAACAAGGCTCGCGCCATCCTGCCGTCGGCCGCACTAAGCGCGCCACACATGGACGCCTTTCTTACCGAATCGCAAGCCCTGGTGGTACGCGTTCAAACACTTCCGTCTCTCTTTCCCCTTCATCCACCGCTTCAGGAGATTCCCATGACGCAAATTTTCAGCCCTATCCAAGTCGGCCGCTATACCCTCTCGAACCGCATCGTGATGGCGCCGATGACCCGCTCGCGCGCCGGATTTGACGGCATACCCACGGCGCTTGCGGCCACCTACTACGCTCAGCGTGCCACTGTCGGCCTGATCGTCTCGGAAGGCACGCAGCCTTCTGAGGATGGTCAGGGTTATCTCTGCACCCCCGGCATCTATACCGATGCCCAGGTGGCCGGCTGGAAGGCCATTACTGAGGCGGTACATGATCAGGGATCGCGTCTGTTCATCCAGCTCATGCACGCGGGCCGCATGTCCCATCCCGACAACACGCCTCATCATCGGCAGGCCGTGGCGCCCTCGGCCATCGCTCCCGGCGCGCCGATGTTCACCATGACCGGCATGCAGCCCATTCCTGCGCCGCGGGCGCTGACCACCGAAGAGATCCGCCAGACCGTGGCCGATTTCCGTTTGGCAGCGCGTCGGGCAATCGAAGCCGGCGCGGACGGCGTCGAAATCCACGGCGCAAATGCCTATTTGATCCAGCAATTCTTCGCCCCCAGCGCCAACACCCGCACCGACCAATACGGTGGTTCGGTCGAGAATCGCGCCCGTTTTGCAATCGAGGTAGTCATGGCGATCGCTGAAGAAATCGGTGCTGACCGGACCGCGATTCGTTTTTCTCCCGGCGCCAAGCTGTGGGGCATTGACGAAGGTTCCGAAGCACCAGCCCTGTACGGCTACTTGATCACCGAACTGTCCAGGCTTGGCCTGGCCTACGTCCATGTCATGCACGTAGGCGACGAAGCTCTGGTTGCAGACATCCGCAAGCGCTGGAGCGGCACGCTCATCGTCAACCGCCCGGGGCGCGTACGCGAGCAGATCGGCAACGATCTGGCGTCCGGCCTGGCCGAGTTGGAAGCCTACGGACAGATGGTGCTGGCCAACCCCGATTTTGTCGAACGCCTGAAGACCAACGCACCGATGAACGCACCGGAACAGGCCACCTATTATGGCGGGGATAGCAAGGGCTACACGGATTACCCGAACCTGGCCGGCACAGCGACCTGACACGGCGTGCCCGAATGCAGCCATTGAGTTACTAACTAGTGGCGATGCACCCCGGGTAATACCTTTAGATAGGAGAAATTCACATGACAACCACTCAACGCGCCGTACTGGTGCGTGCCTATGGCGGTGCTTCTGCCGCCGAGATCGACGAGATCCCAATGCCCTCGGCAGGAGGTGGCCAGGTGCTAGTCCGCGTACTGGCGGCCGGCGTGAACGGCATCGACTGGAAATTCCGGGAAGGCCTGGTGCAGAAGGCTTTTCCCGTACAACTGCCGGCGGTGCTGGGCATCGAGCTGGCCGGCACGGTCGAGGCGGTTGGGCCTAGCGCATGCCGTTTTCGCGTAGGTGATCGCGTCATGGGTCCGCTGGGACGACTGGGCGCTTACGCCGAATTTGTAGCGGTCGCCGAGGCGAACCTGGTGCATACGCCAGAAGAACTGGATGATGTGCAGGCTGCCGGCATCCCCGTGGCGGCCGTGGCAGGCTGGCTTAGCCTGCACCAAGCGGGTCCTGTCACCGCAGGACAGCGTATTCTTATCCACGGAGCCGCAGGTGGGCTGGGCGGTTATGCCGTGCAGTACGCCAAGAAGGCCGGTGCTGAAGTCTTCGCCACAGCGTCCGCCGCACACCTGGACTACCTGCGCAGCATGGGCGCGGATCACGTCATCGACTACCGAAGCCAGCGCTTCGAGTCGGTTGCTCGGGACATCGACTTAATACTCGACTACGCAGGTGGCGAAGCACTCGACCGCTCGTGGGACGTGCTGACCCAAGACGGCACCATCGTCACTGCAACAGCGCCGGATATACTAGCGCGCACCCCTTCGGGACGTCGTGGACTGTGGTTCGTGAACAAGGCGGACGCGACGCTCTTGGCGCGGCTAGCTGCCGAAATAGCTCAAGGCTCACTGATCTCGAAGCTGAGCGAAGTGGTCGGCTTCAACGACATCCCAGCTGCAATCGAACGCAATCGTACCGGCCCTCGCATCGGCAAGGTGGTGGCTGATTTTTCGCGTTGATCGAGCAAATGCGGCTTTCCTGTTCTTGCTTACCCGAACCGCTCGATTAACAGGTCGGTCAACACCCTGATCTTGCGGTCCGGGTTCGCTGCCGGCGGCCGGACCAGGTACAGGCCCGCTACCGGCGCCGGGTACCTGCCGAGCAAGCTCACCAGCGCGCCCGAGGCCAGGTGTTCGGCCACCAGGAACTCTGGCAGTCCCGCAATGCCCAGTCCAGCCAGCGCTGCTGCAGCAATCGCCACACCGTTGTCGGCCTTGAAGCGGCCGCGCGGGTGGATGGTGATGGTCTTGTCGCCGTCGATGAAACGCCAGCTCTCGGTGCCTTGTAACAACGCTTCATGTTCCAGCAGCGCCTCCGGCGTTTGCGGTTCGCCGTGTTCGCGCAGGTAGCCGGGCGTGGCGACCAGAAAGCCCCGCATCGGTGCGATGCGGCGCGCGACCAGGCTGGAGTCGGCCATGTAACCCAAGCGGATCGCACAGTCGAACCCCTCGGCCACCAGGTCGATGTAGCGGTCACTGTAGCTGCTATGGATGTGCAGGCCCGGGTGCCGGCGCGCCAGTTCGGCCAGCACCGGCGCCAGATGGGTGGGGCCGAACGTGAGCGGGGCGGCGATGCGCAGGCGCCCGTGCAGTTCGCCTGCAGGAAAAATCGCCTCTCGCGCGGCGTCCATTTCGGCGCACATCCGGGCAGCGTGCTCGCGGAAGGTTGCGCCGGCTTCGGTGACGGCCGCGCCGCGCGTGGTGCGAGCCAGCAGCAAGATACCCAATTCTTCTTCGAGCCGGATCAGGCGGCGGCTAACGATAGACTTGGCCACGCCCAAGCGCCGCGCGGCTGGAGATACGCCGCCTGCGTCTGCTACTTCGACAAACGTACGCAAGTCTTCGAGGTCCATGGCGTTCCTTATTATGCGACACGGTTAGCCATTTTTGATGGCTAGTGTATTGATTCTGTGAACATTATAGTCTGTTGAACGGCAACATTCCGATGCCGATTCTTACTACCGAAGGATTTGTCATGCATACTACTTCCCGCTTTACCCGAGGACTGTCCTGGACCTTGCGCGTCTTTGCTGGCCTGGCTTTTTTTGCGGCCGGCGTTGCCAAACTGATGGGGGTGCCGATGATGGTCGCCGTTTTTGAACAGATCGGCGCGGGCCAGTGGTTCCGCATCGTCACCGGGGTGATTGAAGTCATCGGCGCCATCGCCTTACTGCTGCCGGCCACGTATGCCCTAAGCGCCACCATGCTGGCGGGCATGATGTTGGTTGCCACCTGCGTGCATTTGCTGCTGATCGGCGGCAGCCCGGTGCCGGCCATCGTCCTGATGCTGGCCAACGGCACCGTAGCCTGGCTGAACCGCGACCAACTGGTCACCACCCTGCGCACTATCGGTATCGTTCGCTAAGGAGCCCATCATGACATCGACTTCGACTGCAATCAATCCACGTGCCATCGTCCACCGCACTCGTGGCCATGGCGGGGCCGGCCCGATTATCCGCCTCATGAGTCCGTCCGACCTGGGGGAGTTACTCAAACCGTTCGTGTTCCTCGATATCTTCGATGCGCAGGGCCCCACCATAGGCGCGATGGCGCAGATGCCGCTGCACCCGCATTCCGGCATCGCCACGGTCACGGTGTTCACCAAAGGCAGGGTGCGTTACGACGACGGCGAAGGCAGCACCGGCACGATCACCTACGGCGGCGTAGAGTGGATGCGTGCCGGCGCCGGGGTCTGGCACGGCAAGGAAATGTCGGCGCCACCCGACGCCACCCATATCCAGGGCTTTCAATTGTGGCTGGCGCTGCCTGCAGAAACCGAACTGGCGGTGCCACACAGCCAATACATCGAGGCAGGCGACATGGTGCAGGCCGGTCCCGCCCACGTCGTCATCGGTCGTTACGACGGCGCGCAAAGCCCTGTCGGGGCACCCGATGGCATCAATTACCTGCTGGTGACCTTGCGTGCTGGCCAGCGCTGGACCTATCAGCCACCGCCCGGCCACACTGTGGCATGGGTAGCGGTGGCCGCCGGCACGCTCGATGCCGACGCCTTGCTCAAACGCGGCGATATGGCCGTGTTTGCCGCAGGGCAGGGCGCCATCACCTTCGAGGCCAGGGGCGAGGATGATGCAGTGTTCGTGCTTGGTTCTGCGGTACCGCATCCGCATGACCTGCACCTGGGCTATTACTCGGTCCATACGAGCGGGCAAGCATTGGCCATTGGCGAGGAACGCATCCGCCAACTGGGCGAGAAAATGCGCGCCGCAGGCGACCGCACCACGGCGTCCGGCACGGTTCCCGTGTTCAAGTAAATTATTTTGCGACAGCGCGACGGATTTTCCCGGTCGCCGCGTTTAAGCCTGTATAGCGATGAATAACGAAACCAGTGACAGCCGATGGTGACCTTTGACAGATGACGATCCCGACGCCGCGCTGCTGGCCAGCGTGGCCCGTGGCGCGCCGCGTGCGGCCGCCGAGCTGGTGGCGCGCAAGCTGCCCCGGCTGCTGTCGCTGGGACAAAGAATGCTGGGCAACCGCGCCGAGGCGGAGGAGGTGGCCCAGGAAGTGTTTCTCCGCGTGTGGAAGCAGGCGGCGCACTGGCAGCCGGGCCTGGCGCGCTTCGATACCTGGCTGCACCGAGTGGCGCTGAACCTGTGCCACGACCGCTTGCGCCAACGGCCTGCGCAGGAGCGCCTGGAAGACGCGGGCGACGTGGTGCACATACCTGATCCGGGTTCCATGCCCGATCAGGCACTCGACGCCGCGCAGCGCTCGGTGCACCTGCGGGCGGCGCTGGCGACGCTGCCGCAGCGCCAGCGCGAGGCGCTTGTGCTGCAGTATTACCAGGAGCTGTCCAATAGCGAAGCGGCCGGCCTGATGAATGTGAGCGTGGATGCGCTGGAGAGTTTGCTGGCACGGGCGCGGCGCACGCTGCGCGCGCGGCTGGGCGACGAGAGAAAGGAGACCGCATGACCGCGGAACAATTTGACGAGTATCTCGACCTGTATGGCGCGGACCTGCGCCGCTGGCCCCCAGGCGATTACGCGGCTGCCTGCCGCATGGCCGAACAGGCACTCCCAGACTTGCAGGCCCGGATAGCGCAAACGCGGGGACTCGACGCCTGGCTCGATGCCGACCCGGTCGCGGCGCCCGGCCTGGCGCTGGTCAACGATATCCTGGCCGGCGCCCCGAAAGCGCCGGAGCGGCCATGGTGGCAGCCTGGCTGGCTATGGCCGGCCGGCATGGCGGGTGTTGGCCTGGCCGGTAGTCTGGCCGGCGCGATGCTGGTGTCGCTCCTCTTGCAGCACAGCCTGCTGGTGCCGGCGCTGGACCGTATCGAACGCGGGACGGCCTTCAGCGCCATCCCCATGGAGTGGAGCGTCGAATGAAGCTATTTTCAAATAAACGCGTGCTGGCGGCATCGCTGATGCTCAACCTGTTTCTTGTCGCCGGCATTGGGGGCGCCGGCTGGCGCTGGTGGAGCGCGGCACAGACCGCCGGCGGTACCAACGAGCGAGGCCTGCGCTTCGCCGCCAACGAGCTGGCGCCGGACCAGCGCCGCGCCTACCGGCTGGCGCTGCGCGACGCGCGCCGTACGATGGCGGCGCCTTTACAGGCGGCGCGCGACAGCCGCCAGGAAGTGCTGCGCCTGATGGGGGCGCCGCAGTTCGACCATGGTGCGGTTACCGCCGCGCTGGCCCGCACCCGCGAGGCCGACGGCGCGGTCCGCGCCCGGGTCGAGAGGTCGGTGGTCGACTTCGCCGCCACCTTGAGCCTGGATGAGCGGCGCCGGTTCGTCGCCGGACTTGAGCGGCGCAGCAGCCTTGGCAGCGCCAACGCCACCGCGCCGCGCCCGATTTCGACTGCCGGCGAGAGGACCATGCCATGACGGTTTCCAATCTGACCATCGCTGCGGTAGCTTTGAACCGCTTCGGACTGGGTGCCATGCCTGAAGCCTCGTTGCCTGCCGATCCCCGCCAGTGGCTGCTGTCCCAACTGAGCACGTACGAGCCGTTGCCGGCGCCCTGGAGGAACCAGCCGCGCACGCCGGAACTGGTGCAAGCGTGGACGGCGCAGCAGCGCATGGTGCGCGAAGCGCCGGAAGGGCGTCGCAGCGGTATCCGTGAAGACTATCTGCGCCAGGCGCGCGATACTTATGTTGCCGCAGCGGGCGCCCGCGCCAGCAGCGCGCTGCAAACGCCCGCGCCTTTCGTCGAGCGCCTGGTGCATTTCTGGGCCAACCATTTTGCGGTGTCGGTCGACAAGCTGCTGGTGGTCGGCATGGCCGGTGGTTTTGAGGCGGACGCCATCCGGCCGCACGTGCTGGGCCGCTTCGAAGATATGTTGCTGGGCGTGGCAAGCCATCCCACCATGCTGCTCTATCTCGACCAGGCCAGGTCGACCGGGCCAAACAGCCAGGCGGCCCTGCGCAACGGCGCAAATCGGCGGCAGGGCCAGGGGCAAGGGCAAGGGGGGCTGAACGAAAACCTGGCGCGCGAGATACTCGAACTGCATACGCTGGGCGTGCGCAGCGGCTACACGCAAGGCGACGTCACCGAGCTGGCGCGGGCGCTTACCGGCTGGACCTTGCCCGGCGACCAGGCCGCCGATGTTGGCGCTACGTTCCGCTTCGTGCCGGCTCTGCACGAGCCCGGCACACGAGTGGTGCTGGGCCGTAACTACGCCGATGACGGCGAACAGCAGGCGCGCGCCATCCTGCGCGACTTGGCTGCTACTTCGGCCACGGCGCGCCATCTTGCCTACAAGCTGGCGCGGCATTTCGTTGCGGACGAGCCGCCGACGGCACTGGTGCAACGCTTGGCCGACACCTTCAATCGTACCGGTGGCGACTTGCCCAGCCTGTACCGCGAACTGCTGGCGGCACCGCCGGCCTGGGAGCATTACGGCGAAAAATTCAAGTCACCGTGGGACTGGACCCTCTCCGCCTTGCGTGCGCTGGGTCGGCGAGATGTCAAGGGATCGCAGATCGCCGGTCTGATGACGCAACTGGGACAGCCGGTGTGGCGGCCAGGCGCACCCAGCGGCTATGACGATGTTGCTGCCACCTGGGCGTCGCCCGACGCGCTGATGCGGCGCATCGAAGTGGCGCAACGCCTCGCGACCGAGGCGGGGGCAGGCGTCGATGCCCGCGCGCTGGCGCCGCGCGTGTTGCCCGGTGTACTAGGCGATGCCACCGCCAGGGCGATCGCCGCAGCCGACAGTCCCGCGACAGCGCTGGCGCTGCTGTTGTCCTCACCCGAATTTCTCCGGAGGTAATATGACATTGAGCCGACGTGGTTTTCTCTCCGGCGCCGCCGCCTTGCTGGCCGCGCCCCGCATCGTGTTTGCCCGGGCTGCAACCGAGCGCCGTTTCATCTTCATCATCCAGCGCGGCGCGGCCGACGGTCTCAACACGGTGATACCGTATGCGGACCCGGCCTATGCGCGCCTGCGTGGGGCGCTGGCCATCGATCCGGCCAGCGCCATCAGGCTCGATGGCACTTTCGCGCTGCACCCGGCACTGGCTACGCTCGGCCAGCTCTACGGAGCGGGGGAAGCAAGCTTCTTTCACGCGGTGGCCTCGCCTTACCGCGACCGTTCACACTTCGACGCCCAGAACGTGCTCGAGACCGGCGGAACCGCTCCTTACCAGGTTTCTGATGGCTGGCTCAACCGCCTGCTCGGCATGTTGCCCAGTCCTGAAACCGGGGCGATCGCATTCTCACCCAATATTCCGCTTGCCCTGCGGGGCAAGGCCGAGGTCAAGTCCTATGCCGCCACCGCGTTGCCGCAGGCTGGCGAAAACCTGTTGCGGCGCGTGGAGCAGCTCTACGCTGACGATGCGCAATTGCACAAGCTGTGGTCAGTCGCCATGGATAACAGGGAAATGGCCAGCGGCGCGGCTGACGGTGGCAAGCGCCAGGATGCCGGCGCGTTGGGACGCACAGCTGCGGGCTTTCTCGGACGCCCCGATGGCCCAAGAATTGCCATGATAGAGACCGCCGGCTGGGACACTCACAGCGGCCAGAATGCCCGCCTCTCGGCCCAACTCGGCCACCTCGACCAATTGATCGCAGGGTTGCGCGCTGGCCTCGGTGCTGCCTGGGGCCAGACCGTGGTGCTGGTCGCCACCGAGTTCGGCCGGACCGCCGCCGCGAACGGCACCGGCGGCACCGACCACGGCACCGGAGCTGCAGCCATGCTGCTCGGCGGCGCGGTGCGCGGCGGACGCATTATCGCGGACTGGCCCGGCCTGGCCAACAGTGCCTTGTTCGAGGGGCGTGATCTGCAACCGACCATGTCGCTCGACCACCTGATCGCCCAGGTCTGCGCCGAAAGCTTCCAGCTCGACCCGTCCCGCACGACCAGGGTCCTGTTCCCGAATGCAGCATCCTCAAAGCCGGTTGAGGGGCTGCTGAAGGCGTGATCGGTGCACTTGCTTTTAAAGCCTTTGAAAAAACTTCATATCTCCCCAAACTCGGCGCATAGCTGTGCCAGCTTGGCCCCAACCTTATGCCGCATCACAGTATCTGCGAGGCGCGGTCTCCGGAGCTGGATTGAATTCAAGGGCATCGCCTTGCCAGGCTAGAAATTAATCTCGCCGCGAAGATATCGCGTGGCATTTCCACTCAGGATCACCCGTGTTCCAATCATTTCACATACGATCGTCCCAGTTCGCACGCCACCTTGTCTCGCCTTCAAGACAGGTTTGCCTAGTCTCTTGGTCCAATATGGCGCGAGCCATGTATGAGCAGAGCCTGTAACAGGGTCTTCGTTGACCCCTACGCGAGGACCGAACCAGCGCGAAACGAAGTCATAGTCTCGCCCGGGCGCCGTTACTACAACTCCCCGCTTCGGAAACAGCGCCAAGACACTAAAGTCTGGGGTTGTGTCGCGTTGTTGATCCGAAGTCGGAATTTTCCAGGAAAGGAACTGGGGTGCCTCAACTGGACGGACCTGTGCTGCCAGCGCATAAAATTGGTCGGCGAACGACATCGCATCGGTTCCGTTGATTGCGAACTGGCCCTTGCGGATCATGTGCATGAGCTCAACGCCGGCGAGCACGCAGTGGGCGGCGCGGAACGATTTGAAGTTGAGCATCGGACTGGTTACCTGCTTGATGGCGCGATGGTCCTGTTCGACGATGTTGTTGAGGTACTTGACTTGGCGCACCACGATCGGCACGTCACGGCCGGCGTTGATCGCATCGATCGCCGCCTTGTTGGCCCCGCTCTTGTCCATCGCGACCTTGTCCGGATGCCGTGCGCTCCCATCGCCTTGTCGAAGAAGCGCTTCGCTGAGACCATATCGCGTTTGGCCGTGAGCAGGAAGTCGACGGTTTTGCCCTGCTTGTCGACGGCGCGGTACAGGTATTTCCAGACGCCCTTGACCTTGATGTACGTCTCATCCATTCGCCAGCTGCCACCGACCGGGCGCTTGTGTTTCCGGGCCATCTTCTCGACGATAGGCAGGAAACGAATCGCCCACCGATTGATCGACGAATGGTCGACCGACACGCCGCGCTCTTCCATCATTTCTTCCAGGTGCCGGTAGCTCAGCGGGTATGCTACGTACCAGCGAATGCAGACCAGGATCACATCGATCGGAAAGCGCATCCCTTTGAAGTTGAGCATGACGATTCATCCAAGGTTCGGGCGCCGTGGCTTACCTGATCGGCCATCGACGGTATGCTAATGCGACAGAACCTTTCAAAGCGCTGGCGTGGCGCCACGAAGTTGCGAAAGGACCCGACCTAAGTGTTGGCCAACAACCTTGTCCGCTCGTTCACCACCACGGGGGCAAGCGGGCCTACAAGGTGGACTTTGGAGTGGGCGAGTCACAGGTGTACTTTGACGTCGAGAACCTGTTCTATGCCAGATCACGATCGTAGCGTATTCTGGCAACGAAACCCGTACCGGCCCGCGCGACGGTTTCGCCCAGGCCGACGATCCACGCGGCTGCCACTTTACCCCTGCGCATCCGCTCACTGTTCTGATCCCGATGTACACCGACATCAGAAGCTATGTTTGACGCCGGTAATGAAACCGTTCTGGTTCAGGCCTGCGCCAACCGACCCGCCGGCGCTCAACACCACCGCCGACTGGCCGTCATTGTTCATGCGCGCCACCGCCACGTAGACGGCAGTACGCTTTGACAGGTTGTACGTCCCGCGCAGCACCATCTGTGTGGCGTCGTTGCTGCTGTCGCGCACATCGAGCTTGGACAACTGGCCGTCGACGCTGAACAGCGGCGTTATATTGTAGGCGGCGCTGATGTACGACAAGCGACTGCGCGGCGTAGCCGACCCGTCATTGTCGCGGGTGATCAGCCCCAGTCCCAGTTTCCAGTCGTCGCGCTTGAGGAAGGCGGCGAGGTGCAGGCGGCTGTCGGTCTTGTCGCTGCTGCTCAAGCCGCCGGAGGCATTGGGACCGCCGTAGATGCGGTCGTAGGCGCTGATCAGCGAGTAGCCGTTGCCGTCGTAGCGCGCCAGCGCCGACCATTCGCGGCACTGCATCGCGTCGGTGCCGCTTTCGCCGGCGCAGTTGGTCGCTGCAGGGCCGCCGGCCGACGAGGTGTCCCGGCCCAAGCTGTACGTACCGCCCAAAGTGAGGCCGCTGAAGGTGCCGCGATAGGCGATTGAGTTGTCGGTGCGACCGTTCGGGATGAAGGAGTCAAGCGAGCCCAGACCGTACTGCGAGGGGCCGATGATGTCGACATCATAGGTCGAAACGTTCAGCATGTTGTAGTTGCGGCCGAACGTCAGCTGTCCCCATTTGCCGGCGAGGCCAACCCAAGCCTGACGGCCGAACAACCGGTTGCCTTGCCCCATGGCGCCTGTGTCCGGCGCGAAGCCGCTCTCCAATTGGAAGATGGCTTTCAGGCCGTCCCCCAGGTCCTCGGCGCCGCGAAATCCCACGCGGGAAGGGAACATGCCGCCGCCCAGGCTGGGCATGCGGGTCACGCTGTTGCCGGCGGCGTCGGCGTTGCTGTAGCGTTCGACTGCGACGTCCAGGATGCCATACATGGTGACGTTGGACTGGGCTTGCGCTGCGGTCGAGACCAGTGCTGCCACGGTCGCCGCAGTCGCTGATGCCAAGGTGATGGTTTTTTTCATGTTATGTCTCCGTCTTTTTTTTGAATGGGCGTACGGGGGCCGGTCGCCCCGTCCGGGGCGGCCGCTTCCTTCTTGTCGTGTGTGCGTTACTTTTCGGCGGGTTTGTCCCACGCCGCGCTGGACCCGACCGAGTACAACGCGCTGGGCGCGTTGCGGGTTTTCTGGAATTCCTCCAGGGTCTGGCCGCGCATGGCAGCATAGATGTGCAGGTTGGAGACGCCGCTGACCGCGCCCAACTTCTCCAGCAGGAAGAAAATGACACCGTAATGGATCATGCCGCGCCAGTCTCGGCGCGTGACGAGATCGCGTTCCTCATCGGTAAGCAGCGCATCGTCGTAGGTCGCCTGCGGCGCCTCCTTGAAGCGCTGGCGGAACGCCGGATCCACCAACTGGTGCAGGTACTTGTTGATGCGGTAGGCGCGCACGCTGGTCTCCAGCGTGAACGGGTAGGTGCCTTGCAGTTCCTCCGCGCCGTTGGTCTGGTGAGCGATGTGTTGGCGATGCGCCGCGATGGTGCGTGCCTTCAGTGCCCGGTCCGGGATGGTCTCGTTTTCGTAGAGGGCCACTGCAATACCGGTCATCGACGGCAGGTAGTATTCGCGGTGCAGGCAGCGGATCTTGCTGGACATGGCGCCGCGCATCGCCATCCACATCACCACTTCGGCACTTTCCCAGCCGCCCAGCTTCGCGTACTCGGCATGGGTCATGTCCAGCAGGGTCTCCGGATCGCTTTCGAAAAGATCGAGGAACTGATGGTCCCACGGTGTATTGTTGAAGCCCGCGCGCTCGCCGTGCACCTGTTGCGACAGCCCCCCGGTGGCGACCAGCACCACGTTCAGGTCTTCCGGATAGCTCTCGATGGCGCGGCGCAACCCTTGCCCCAGCTTGAAGCAGCGCCGCGCCGACGGTACCGGAAATTGCAGCACGCCGATCTGCAAGGGCACGATGCTGCCTGGCCAGCCGCTCTGCTGGTCGTGCGGCCAGAGGATGGAGAGCGGCGAGAAGCATCCGTGGTCCAGTCCCTTTTGCTGGAAGAAGGACATGTCGAATTCATCGGCCATCAACGACTGGCCGACGTGCCGCGCCAGGCCGGCATGGCCGGCGATCGGCGGCAGGCTGCGCGCGCCGCCGCCTTCATCGGCGGCGTGATAACTGTCGCCGATGCCGAGCGCGAAGGCCGAGTAATGGTCGAAGAAAAAGGAGGTCACATGGTCGTTGTAGATGACCAGCATGACATCCGGCTTCTTCTGCGCCAACCATTGCTGGACAGGTTCAAACGCTTTGAAGATGGGTGCCCAGGCGGCATCCTGCTGTTTGCCGGCGTCGAGCGCGAAGCCGATGGTCGGCGTGTGGGATGAGGCGATGGCGCCGATAATGTTGGCCATGATGGTTCCTATGCATTGCTGTGGTGCGTTGATTAAACTGGTTTATGCGCCGCTGCGACGGTGCGCTGACCGTATTTGTTCATGAGGATGAAGATGGCCGCCAGCGTCGCCGGACCGGCCAGGATGGCGATCACCGCGCTGAAGCTCCAGCCCAGCGACAGCAGCACGCCGCCGGCGAACGAGCCGAAAATGCTGCCGAAACGTCCCATGCCCTGCATCCAGCTGACGCCGGTGGCGCGCACAGCGGTAGGGTAGCACTGCGGCGCATACGCGTTCAGACCGGTCTGGGCGCCGCTCATGCAGAACCCTGCGAACATCACGAAAGTGGCGAACAGCGTCGATTCCACGCTGCCTGAGGCCAGGCACAGGATGAAGAGGGCGCCGCCCAAATAGGCTGCCGAAATCACCTTGGTCGGCGCCACGCGGTCCATGAAGTAACCCACCAGCAGCGCGCCCACGGTACCGCCCAGCTGGAACAGAGCCGTGATGTTGGCGGCGCGCTCGATTGGCAGGCCGGCGTCCTTGATCATGGTCGGCAGCCAGCCGCTCAACAGGTAGATTACTAGCAGACCCATGAAGTATGTTCCCCATAGCGACAGCGTGGTGCCCCGATAAGCGGAAGACAACAGCACCTTGCCCGGCTGCGAGCCGGTGACCTGCGGCTCGCTGATCGTGAATTTGCAGCCCTCCGGAACATCGCCGCCAACCACGCGGCGCAGCGTGCGGGCGATGCGTTCGGCCGGAAACTTGCGCACCACCAGGAACCGGACCGACTCGGGGATCAGTAGCAAGTATAGCGGCAGACAGACCAACGGGATCACGCCGCCGGTGATCAGTACGCCGCGCCAGCCGTAGTCGGGCAGGATCGCCGCCGCGCCGAAGCCGACCAGCGCCGAACCGAGGTTAAAGCCGGTGAACATGACGGCAATCAGGGCCGAACGCGAGCGCTCCGGCACGTACTCCGACAACAGCGTGGTGGTGTTGGGCATGGCAGCACCCAATCCGAGGCCGGTCACGAAGCGCAGCACCGACAACGTCGTGACGTCGTGGGCGAAACCGCTGAGCACGGTAAAGGTGCCGAACCATGCCACGGACACCATCAGCAGCTTCTTGCGGCCGAAGCGGTCCGACATCGGGCCCACCAGGATGGCCCCGATGGCGAGGCCGATCGGGGCGGCGCTCATGACGAGGCCGAAGGCGGCGCGGGAAATTCCCCACTCCTTGGTGATAGCCGGCGCCAGGAAGCCCATGATGGCAACGTCCATGCCATCGGTGGCGACGATCAAGAAGCACAGGCCCAGCAACAGCCATTGGCGGCGGCTCATTTTCCGGCTATTGATGTGCGCCCGCACATCCAGCCCATGTCCTATATTCATTAAGTCTCCTGTCAGGATTTTGGTTATTGGTAAAGCGGTATAAAGGCCGATGCATGCGCAAGGGCACTGAGAACGCATTCCAGTGTACGTATCGACAGGAGTTGAAGTATTGCTTTTGCTTGCCGGACCGTTTCAATCTGCTTATCGGTGCAAAAAAGTTTCAGTCGCGCCAGCGCGCGCTGACCACGTCGATTTCGGCCAGCAAGGCATAGGCGCCGGGCGACAGATGCGCGCCTTTGCGGGTGGTGACGCCGATGGCGCGCTCCATGCCCGGCATCTCGAAAGGCAGCACGGCGAGCTGTCCGCTACGCACTTCGTGATACAGCTGGTGAGCCGACAACACGGTCAACATGTCGCTGGCTACCAGTAGGCCGCGCAGTAGCGCAAGATCGCCCGTCTGGACGGTGGGCGAGGGTGGCTGCTCGCCGTTGGAGACAAAGAAATCGACCAGCGATTCGCGTAGTGGCGTGCCGTGGCGCGACAACACCCACGGGTAGCCGGCGAGGTCGCCAATGCGCAACCGGTCGCGGCCCGCCAGCGGGTGGCCACAGCGTGCCACCAGCGCCGCCTTGTCCTCGAACAGCGCCCGCGATTCGAAGGCGTCGCCGGTGCCGGCGCGCTGCGCGCCGACGATGAAGTCGATGCGGCCGCTGAGCAAGCTGGCGGTGAGTTCCTCGTAGGGGCTTTCCAGCGACCGCACTTGCAGCTGCGGGTGGCGCTGCAGCACCGAGGCGATGGCGCTCGGCAGCAACTGTGAACGCGCCAGCGGCAGCGCGCCGATGGTGACCACGCCCAGCACCACGCCCTCCAGCGCCGCGATGTCTGCGGGTATGTGACGCAATTCGGCCAGCACGCGCTCGAACGACCCAGTCCAGCGCCGACCCGCATCGGTCGGCAGCATGCCGTGCGCGGTACGCAGGAACAGCTGCTGGCCCAGCATATCTTCCAGGCGCGCCACGGCCTGGCTGACCGCCGACTGCGACACGCCCATGACGTTGGCGACGGTCGGCATATGGTGCATTTCCGCCAGCAGCGTCGCCGCTTGCAAGCGGCGCTCATTGAGGAGGGCCTCGATGCCGCCGACCTTGGCGCCGTTGCGGTCGCGCTGGCGCAGGGCGTCCTCGCGCACGGCATGCAGCTCGGCCTCGATGCGCCCGGCGCGCAGTCGTACCACGTCGCCAGCGGCGGTGAGCAGCATGCCGCGCCCTTTGCGCTCGAACAGCAATGCGCCCAGGGTCTGCTCCAACGCCGTCACCGAGCGGGCGATGGCCGAGGAGGCGCGATAGAGACTTTCGGACGAGCGGCGGATGCCGCCGGCCGTGGCGACGGCGTTGAAAGCGTGAAGGTGGCGCAGGCTGACCAGCATCATGGTGCGGAGACCCACTAAAAAGTGATGACGATAAGCAGATTAGAACAAATCAGCAGGCATAACGCAACCATGGAAACGGTGGCGCGATGAATACTTGAGGCCATTCAACCTTCCATAAGCTGATCATCATGCGTCATGCCCCCGTTTCCGACCTGCGCGCCGTCCCCTGCATGCTTATGCGTGGCGGGACCTCGCGTGGCCCCTTTTTCCTTGAGTCGGACCTGCCAACCGACACCGCCGCCCGTGATCGCATGCTGCTGGCGGCACTGGGTTCGCCCGACCCGCGCCAGATCGATGGCCTGGGCGGCGCCCATCCGTTAACCAGCAAGGCTGGCATCGTCCGCCTCAGCACAACGCCCGGCGTCGACCTGGATTTCCTGTTCGCGCAGCTGCAGCCCAGCAGCGACGCCGTGGACCTGACGCCCAATTGCGGCAACATGCTAGCCGCCGTACTGCCGTTCGCGCTGGAGCGCGGCCTGCTGCCGATCGGCGACGGCACCACCACGGCGCGCATCCTGACCCTCAACACCGGCATGCGCTGCGACGTTACCGTGCAAACGCCCGGGCGCGCGCTGCGCTACGGGGGCGACGTCCACATCGACGGTGTGCCGGGCAGCGCCGCGCCGATCAGCATCAACTTCCTCGATACGGCGGGTTCGGTATGTCCGTCGCTATTGCCAAGCGGTCGGGTGCTGGACCGTATCGATGTCGACGGCGTTGAAATCGCCGCCACGTTGATCGACAACGGCATGCCAATGGTGCTGGTGCGGGCATCGGACTTCGACATCTCCGGCTACGAAGCTGCGGCCGACCTGGATGCGAACGGCACTTTGAAGGCGCGCCTGGAGGCGCTGCGCCTGGCAGCCGGACCGCTGATGGGACTGGGCGACGTCGCGGCCAAGAATTATCCGAAGATGTGCCTGATCGCAGCTCCCCGCCATGGCGGGGCCATGACCACGCGCTGCTTCATTCCGCACGTTTGCCACGATGCGATCGGCGTGCTGGCGGCCGTCACGGTGGCCACAGCCTGTGTACTGCCGGGCGCTATCGCCGGAGGCATCGCAGTCGTCCCCCCCGATGCCTGCAAGACGCTGTCGATCGAACATCCGACGGGCGAATTCAGCGTCGAGCTGGAGCTCGATCTACACCACCCCGGGCAGGTCGCGCGCGCGGCATTGCTGCGCACCGCCCGGCCCATCATGCGGGGCGAAGTGCTCGTGCCCGCGCTTTTCTAACAAGGACCACCATGCGCAATCCCATGATTATCGATTGTCACGGCCACTACACCACCGCGCCGAAAGCGCTGGAAGAGTGGCGCAACAAACAGGTCGACCACCTCAACACGCCGGAGCTGGGGCCGAAAGTCTCGCAACTGGTCATCAGCGACGATGAGTTGCGCGAATCGATCGAAGCCAACCAGCTACGCCTGATGAAAGAGCGCGGCTCGGACCTGACCATTTTCTCACCGCGCGCCAGCTTCATGGCACACCACATCGGCGATTTCAACACCAGCGCCACCTGGGCGGCGATCTGCAACGAACTGTGCGCCCGCGTGGCGCAGCTGTTCCCGGATCATTTTATCGGCGCGGCGATGCTGCCGCAGTCGCCAGGCGTCGATCCGGCCAGTTGCATCCCCGAGCTGGAACGGTGCGTCAAGGAATATGGCATGGTCGGCATCAACCTCAATCCGGATCCGTCCGGCGGCCATTGGACCGCGCCGCCGCTGTCGGACAAATCCTGGTATCCGATCTACGAGAAGATGGTCGAATATGGCATCCCGGCGATGATCCATGTCAGCACCAGCTGCAATCCGTGCTTCCATACCACCGGCGCGCATTATCTGAACGCCGACACCACCGCCTTCATGCAATGCCTGACCAGCGATTTGTTCAAAGACTTCCCGGACTTGAAATTCCTGATCCCCCACGGGGGCGGAGCAGTGCCTTATCACTGGGGCCGTTTCCGTGGCCTGGCGCAGGAAATGAAAAAGCCGCTGCTCAGCGAGCATCTTCTCAACAATATCTTTTTCGATACCTGCGTGTACCATCAGCCGGGCATCGACCTGCTGACCAAGGTCATGCCGGTCAAGAACGTGCTGTTCGCATCCGAGATGATCGGCGCAGTGCGCGGCATCGACCCGGAGACCGGACACTACTACGACGATACCAAACGCTACATCGAAGCGGCCAACATCAGCGAAGCCGATCGCCGCGCTATTTTTGAAGGCAACGCGCGCCATGTGTTCCCGCGCCTGGACGCCGCACTGAAGGAGAAGGGATTATGAGCACGCCACTGATGAACCAACTGGGCATCGTGAAGCGCCATATCGTGCGCGCCGAACGCACGCATGTCGATCATCTCGGCCAATTCGGCAGCGCCACCGTGCATGAAGCCATGGGCCGGGTCGGTTTGATGAAGCCGTACATGCGTCCGATTCACAATGGCCAACTGGCTGCCGGAACCGCCGTTACCGTGCTGCTGCACCCAGGGGACAACTGGATGATGCATGTGGTGGCGGAGCAGATCCAGCCCGGCGACATCGTGGTAGCCGCCATCACCGCCGCATGCACCGACGGCTACTTCGGTGATCTGCTGGCGACCAGCTTCATGGCGCGCGGCGCCAAGGCGCTCATCATCGACGCGGGCGTGCGCGATGTGCGCATCCTGAAGGAGATGGGCTTCCAGGTCTGGAGTAAGTGTGTGAGCGCGAAGGGGACGATCAAGTCCACCCTGGGATCGGTCAACATCCCTGTGCTGTGCGCGGGCGCGCTGGTGAACCCCGGCGACGCCGTGATCGCCGACGATGACGGCGTGGTGATCGTGCCCGCCGCCGATGTAGCGCGCGTAGCCGCCATTGCCCAGAAACGCGAGGATCTGGAAGGCGAAAAGCGCGCCAAGCTTGCAGCCGGCGTGCTTGGGCTGGACATGTACAACATGCGCGCGGCGCTGGAGCAGGCAGGCCTGAAATACCTCGATTGATGAAAAGAGTGTGGTAAAAAACGGCATCGCTTGCGATGCCGTTTTTGTCTTTTCAGAGACCTTTGGCCGCAGCCGCTTTCAACGTCTCGGCGATCCAGGCCATGGCTTCGGGCACATCGTAATTACCGGCGTGCGGTTGATCCCAGGCCAGGCGGTAGTTGACGTCCCGGACCTTGGCGTCCGCCGCCAGCGCCCGGCTAAGGTTCAGCGATACCGTAAAGGATGTATCGCGGTCACGCGTGCCATGCCGCACATACCAGTATGGCGAAACGCTGCTGCCACCACCGAGATAGGCCATCGGGTTGATCAGTTTGACCTGGGCAAGGACGTCGCTGGTAGACAGCGTGGAATACTGGGACCACGACAAGCTGGTATCCTTGTAGCCGATGCTATCGCCGGCGACATCGTTGTTATCCCAGCTGTACTCGGTGAAGTTGGAATAGATCTGCGTGGCCGCGCCGAACATATTGGACTCGCCCGCGGCGCCGGTGATCGTCAGCCCAGTCTGGTCGAAGGCCGGCGCGGTCTTCAGCGTCGCTTGTGTGGCCACAAACTTCAGGTACTTCTCCAGGTCCAGCGACGTCACTTTCTTGGCGCCGTTGTCCACCGAGATCCAGTCATTGACATACGTCCTGGTGGAAGCGGCCGCTCCCATGCCGCTGCTGAAGGTCATCACTTCGCCCAGGGCGGGGATCTTGCCGCCGGATACCAGATAGGTTTCCGCCGAGCGTATCACTTCCTGCTTGACCGTTTCCAGCATCGTGGTAGCGGTCAGGGTCACACCGCTGGTGTTCTTCAGCCCCAAGCTTGCCTGATAGGCGACGAACCTCGCCATCAGCGCTGCGCTCCCCCCCGGATTCGGCTCTTTGCCGACCGTCTGGCGCGTTTTCAGGATGTTGTACAGCCACTCGTAATGCAGATCGGCATTGCCCAGGTCCGTGATCGGACAATAGGCGTTGATCGCCAACACATCGTCGCGCAGGATGCTTGCCCCCGCCGATGTGACGCCGGCGGCGCCGATGGTGGCCAGATAGGGCAGGTAGTCTGTGCTGTTGCCAGACGCGCCCAGCGCGGCGGACAAGCCGCCGCCGCCGCTGGTGCCATTCACCACGATGTGGTTGGCGTTGCCGGGCATGGCGGCGTCGTTGAGACGCAGGTAGCGCACCGCGGCCTTGGCGTCGACGATCGCCGCCGGCGCCTTGCCGGGATAACTGCCATCGGCGGCGACAATGCCGCGGCCGCGCGTGGCGATGTCGATGTAAACGTAGCCTGCCTTGATCGCGGCGCCGACATTGCTGGTGCTGCTGTCGAAGCTGGCGCCGTCGGCGATGCTGGCCTTGATATAGCTGGCCATCCAGCCGCCGTTGTTGACGGCGAAGTAGATCGCCGCGTCATCGCTGGCGGCGGTTTCCGGGACAAACACGTTCATACTTTGGTAGCCGCACTGCGGATTGGCGAGGGTGCTGGCGCCGAACATGCCGGTCTGGGTGGTGGCCATCAGGATCGGCTTGCCGACGTAGCAGACTTCCTTGTACCAGCGCACCGGCGTGTTCACACCGTCGATGGTTACATTGATGGTGATGTACTTCGTCTTGTCGAACGCCAGCGCGCTGTCGTAAGCGCCGACCTGCGTCGCCGGTGGGGCGGGGGTTGCGGCGACGGCGTCAGCGGGGCCATTGTCCGAGCCGCAGGCGGCCAGCGATAACAGCAGGCAAGCGCTCATAGTCGTGCGTTTCATCTTATTGTCTCCAGGCTTATCAAATCATCCAATCATTCTAAGTGCCTGGCCAGGCGGTACACTTCGTAGTGAAATGTTGACTCAAGTATAGGCTTGGCGAAATGCGCGACCATTGCGTTTAGCTTCATGCGCTGCGCTTTCTGCTTATCGTGGCGTGGATCCCCGAGCGCCACCCGCCATATTTCGATATCAGTTCAGCCGATGGGTATGATAAGAATATGGGATTGGATTTATGGCTCCAGGGCGGGCAAAATGGTGTTCTTCGATACAAGGAGTTCACATGAATACCATTCTCTGGCCTGAAGGCTATGTTCCAGGTTACACCGACAATTTCGCGTCCAATGAAGTCATCGTCGCTGGGCTGAGCACTGCCGACATCTGGCCATTGCTTGCCACGCCCGCGCACTGGCCGACCTATTACGCCAATTCGGCAAACGTGCGCTTCTATGACAACCTGGGGCCGGTTTTACGAGACGGCGACCGTTTCTACTTCGAGACCTTCGGCTTCCCGGTCGAGGCGCAATGCAACGAATTCGTACCGCCTGCCGGTGGGCAGCCGGGCAGAGTAGCGTGGCACGGCTGGGCTGGTGAAGAGGGCGCCGACGATCGCCTCGACGTGCACCATGCCTGGCTGGTAGAAGATCTCGACGGCGGCCGCGTGCGCATCCTGACGCAGGAGACGCAAAAGGGCAAGCCAGCCATCGAACTGCACAATGCCAAACCGAATCCCATGATCAATGGACACCAGGACTGGCTCGATGGCTTGGTGGCAGCGGCGCGCATCGCCAAACTGCAGGCGTAAACCGGACGACCAGATGCAGCCATGCGTGCCTGTTGGCGCCGGTATCGGCAACAGTACCGGCGCATGTAGTGGCGCAACTACCGGCGCGTATCAGCGCAATAGGTGAATAACAGCTCGCGCAACCAGCGCTGGGCGGGGTCGCGGTGGGTGCGCTCGTGCCAGGCCGCCACCTTGGTAAATCCCTGCACATTGATCGGCGGTGGGAAGATCGTCAGTCCAGACATGTCCGTCACCAGGCGGCTGGGCAGAATCGCCACCATGTCGCTAGCGCGCAAAATGTCAGGCACGATCAGGAAGCTCTTGACCGACAAGGTGACCGCGCGCTGCTTACCCAGCACGGCGAGGGCCTCGTCGGTCACGCCACGGAAGGCGCCGCCGACATACGAGACCAGAGCATGGTCGAGTTTGCAGAACTGGTCCACCGTCAAGCGTTTGCGCCCGTGCAGGGCCGGGTGCCCTTCGCGCAGCACGCACACATAATGCTCCTCGAACAAGGTGCGCGCGTGCAGGTCCGGTGCGGTGCGCTCGGGCGTGACCAGCGCCAGGTCGATGTCGCCCCGTTCGAGTTGCACCTGCACCTGAGCGTCTTCGACTGGCACCAGCGCGACCCGGATGTGCGGTGCCTGCTGTTTCAGCGCCGCGAGGAAGGGCAGGGCGATGGCGCGCAGCGCATAGTCGGTCGCGGCGATGGTGACCGTGTTCCTGGCGCTGGCCGGATCGAAGGTGGCAGGCTGCTGCAGCGCGGCTATCTCGCCCAGGATCTGCTTGAGCGGACCGGCCAGGTCTAGCGCGCGCCGGGTAGGCACGATGCCGCGCGGGGCTCGCACGAACAACGGATCGCCGAAGTGTTCGCGCAGCCGGTTAAGCATGCCGGTCATGGCCGGCTGCGTTACGCCCAGCCGCATGGCCGCGCGGGTGACGTTGCACTCGTCGAGCAGGACATCGAGTGCCTTGAGCAAGTTGAAGTCGAGTGCTTTGACATTGTTCATGCGGAACGGTTCCTCAGGCGTTGCGCCAGAAAATCGACGGTGCGCTGGGCGCGGTTAGACAGCGGCCATTCGGCGCGGTGGATGAGCCAGAGCGTGTCCACCAGGTCGGCCGCGCCATCCACCACCGCGATGGCATCCTGCCGCGCAAACGCCTCGCGCGCAAAACGGGGAAGCACGGTAAAGCCCAGGCCACGCGCCACTGGCTCGAGGATCAGGCCGATCTGGTTGCTGAAGCCCGAGCACGGCATGTGGCGCATGCCGGGCGCGCCGGGAAACTGGCGACTCAGCAGCCGCGTGGCCATGGCCAGGCCATCGGGATGATCGATGAATCCCAACGCCACCAGGCCGTCCCAGCCTGTCAATTGGTGCCCGGCCGGCAGCACCAGTTCGAGCGGCTCCTCGGCAAAGTGCGACGACGCCAGCCTCCTGTCATCGGGCCGCAAGGTGACTAGGCCGAATGCATAGCGATTGTCCAGCACAGCAGCGAGCACCTCGCTGTCGGGCGCGAACCGGTGGCGTATCGCCAGGCCGGGCGTATCTTCTTGCAATTCCAGCAGCCATGGATAAAGGCACAGGCCGATGCTGCCCGGAGTGATCAGGGCGACCTCGCCAGCGTCGTCCTCGTCCTGGCGCAGCCGCTGACGCAGGCGCCGTTCGGCATGGTCCGCATCGCGGCAATAGTCGAGTAACGCCATGCCCGCTGGTGTCAGCTCAATGGCGCGCGGTCAACGTATCAGAAGCGGTCCGAGCTCCCGTTCGAGCTGGTGCAGGTGCTGGCTCACCGCCGCCTGCGTCAGGTCGATCCGGGCGCCGGTGCGGGTAAAGCTGCCTTCTTCGGCAAGGACGGCAAACGTGCGCAGCCAGGTGGGATTGAGCATTGCTATAAGAAATATTTATCGATTCAATTAGTGTCCGCTTATTTTATTTATTTGAATCGGTAAATACAATGACCTTATTACCATCACTCTCAACAAGGATCACTATGTCTCCTTACCCACGCGGTTTTTCCCATATCGGCCTGTCGGTCACCGACCTGGACGGCGCCGTCAAGTTCTACACAGAGGTAATGGGCTGGTACCTGATCATGCCACCGACCACCATTGTCGAAGACGATAGCGCAGTAGGCATCATGTGTACAGACGTGTTTGGCGCCGGCTGGACTTCGTTGCGGATCGCGCACCTGTCCACCGGCGACAGGGTTGGTGTAGAAATTTTCCAGTTCCCCAATGCCGAGCGTCCCGTCGATAATTTCCAGTATTGGAAGTCAGGCGTCTTCCATTTCTGCGTGCAAGATCCGGATGTGGAAGGCCTCGCTGCCAGAATCGTAGCGGCCGGCGGCAAGCAGCGCATGCCGGTGCGTGAATATTTCCCCGGCGAGAAGCCCTACCGCATGGTGTACATGGAAGACCCGTTTGGTAACATACTGGAAATCTATAGCCATAGCTACGAGTTGACCTACGCAGCCGGTGCCTATGCCTGATCGTCCAATCAACCGTTGCTGGCCCCGTCCCGCCCGCTGAAAGCCTTCGATGTCGCATACGGACACCTTGTCGATCGATCCCATACGCCTGCGCTGGGTCACCTGGCTGGTGACGGGCGCGCTGTTCATGGAGATACTCGATGGCGCCATCATCGGTCCTGCCTTGACGGCCATGGCGCGCGCGTTCGAGGTGCCGCCCTTGGAACTCAATATCGGAATCAGCGCTTACTTGCTGGCCGTTGGCATCTTCATACCCGCCAGCGGCTGGATCGCCGACCGTTATGGTACGCGCCAGGTATTTCTGTCGGCGCTGGCGCTGTTTACCGTCAGCTCCGCACTGTGTGGCGCGGTACACTCGCTACCGGCGTTCGTCGCAGTGCGCATCGTGCAAGGGTTCAGCGGTGCGCTGATGGTGCCGGTGGGGCGGCTAGTGATCCTGCGGCACATGCCGCAGGATAAACTGATGGCCGCCATGTCGGCACTGGTGTGGCCGGCACTGGTGGCGCCCGTGTTGGGACCACCGCTGGGCGGATTCATTGCCCAGCATATCGGCTGGCACTGGATCTTTTTCATGAATGTGCCGCTCGGGATCGGGGCACTGGTTGCCGCCTGGCGCCTGGTGCCCGATGTGCGCGGCGAGCAGCGCACGCCGTTCGACTGGCGCGGTTTTGCTCTGTGCGGTGCGGGCACATTTGCCCTTCTCAGCGGGTTCGAACGTATGGCGACCGCATTCGATATGACCAATGCTTCGTTGACTATTCTAGGCGCCGCGCTGCTCTTTGCCGCATACCGCCACTTCGGCCGTGCGAGTGCGCCCATGCTGTCTCTCACTGCCCTGCGCATACCAACCTTTCGTATCACCATATTGGGCGGCACGCTGGCGCGCATGGCAATCGGCGCGGCGCCCTTCCTTTTGGTATTGATGTTCCAGCTCGGCTTCGGCCGCGACGCCACCACGGCTGGTCTCCTGGTACTGGCCCTGTTCGCCGGCAACCTGTTGATGAAAGCCGTGACCACGCAGGTGCTGCGCACTTTCGGCTACCGGCGCGTGTTACTGGGCAATGGCGTCCTGTGCGCAGCCAGCTTGGTGGGCTGCGCCACGCTCGCTGTTGACACGCCGCTCTGGCTGACCATACCGATCCTGGTCTTTGCGGGTATGACCCGGTCGATGCAGTTCACTGCACTCGGCACGATAGGCTTTGCCGATATTCCCAAGCACGACATGGCGCACGCCAATGGCCTGTCCAACACCATCGGTCAGCTGGGCATGGCGGCCGGCATTACCGTCGCGGCGCTGTCGGTGCGCGTGGCGCACTCTGTCACCGGGGGGGCTGCCGCACACGACTACCGGATGGCACTGTTGGTGCTGGCAGCCATGGTGCTGGCCAGCCTGGCGGGCATTGCCCGCTTGCCACGCGACGCAGGCGACCATTTCATCGATCGCTGCGCCGCGGCGGATTCCTCTCCAACACTATCGCAAACTGCCAAACCACCATGATAAAAACAATCGCCGCCAACATGTGCCTGGCATTGCCGCTCGCTTCCGGAGCCGCTGGCGCCGCTGACCACAGCGCAGCGCCGGTCGCAGCCAGCAAGGGTGCGCTGCTCAAGGCCATCGTCCTGAACATGGGCGGCGAGGGCGCCAGCGTGGTCAACGCTCGCTACAACAGGTATTTCCGACAGCACAGCGCCGCTGCCGGCGTGTCGGCCATCATCGAGGCCGGTAAGTTTTTTATCAACGGCTACGCCATTCCGGCAACCGCGCACGACTTCCTACGGCAAACGCCCGCCGGCTACCTGGTCAACCAGGTGCCCTGGCTGACCTACGATGCGGCCACCAAAAGCTGGAAGGGTGGGTACAAGGCCCAAGGCGCTGCGGCCCAGTACGAAGCGGCAGCGCTGGCTGTAGCGACCGGCATCGTCGCGGGACTGGAAGTGCGACTCTACGACACCGACCACGATGGCTACACCGACCTGGTCGACGTTGATTTTCTCGAGGGCCTGATTGTCAGTCGCATTACCACGGCCAGCGATGGCTCCTACCGTCTTGATCGCGGCGATATCGATGTCGCAAAAAAAACCGCCGGCGAAGGCGCGGTGTTCGACGGTAAGCATTTTACCGGCGATTCTGGCGAGGTCATCAAGGCATCCAACTTTGATCCGTCGCTCTCAAAGGGCGACATCGCGCTGTTCTGGTATGGCGCCGGCGGTTGGGTGGTCAAGCGTGCCAGGCAGGTAGAGGGAGTATTCGTCGATGGCGCCGATCACGTCTCCTATACTATCGGTGGCGCGGCCTATGGCGATGCGATGCGCTTCTCGCGCGACAATCTGTTCATTTCCAACCGCCCCGGGGAGTTTGCCAATGCTCATAAGTATTTTGGCTTCAATAACAACCGCGAAGGTTGGGCGGTGAGCCTGTGGCTTGCGCCAACTACGGACGCGGCCACGCCTGGGGCCCCGGTCGGCATGACCAGCGGTGAACATGGCCACGCGTTCCTGGTCAAGGCCATTGCGATTGCCCGCACTCGGCTGGCCGGCGTGGTGGCCAGCAGAGACGGCAGCGATGTCTCGGCCACTCGCAACTGGGTTACGCCGCAAGCATACAAAATGCTGCAGGCTGCCATTGCGCGCGCCAACTCGGTGGCAGACGCCAACAGTGCCGGGCCCCAGGCCGACTATCAGGTCTACCTGCTGTATTTGAACCTCAAAGGCAGCGCAGCAGATATCGGCGCGCGCTATGCGGGTTTCAATTATACGGGCTTCGACAACGAGATTCGGAAGGGGGTTGCGGTTTACTGACTTTACGGGATCGACCGCCCCTAAGTCGATGTACCGCCCCGCCGCCGCGAATTCGCCGCGCATGTCTTACATGCCCAACCATAGCATGCTGGAAGCCAGCTTGACGCTCTTGAGGTGCACTATCAATAGTAGACACTCCCGTTTCAAGCAGCCAACGCCTGTTTTCTGAAATTTTCAGTGCGACACCGGTGATACGTAGCCAAAGGAGTGAATGGCGCCGCTGGCGGTTGTAGAAGATCTCGATGTCTTCATTGATTGCCGCTTCCGCTCTGGCTCGTGTCGCATACCGCTGATGATGAATCATTTCGTTCTTCAAGCCGCCCCAGAAGCTTTCCATCGGCGCGTTGTCGTAGCAGTTCCCTTGTGCGACATCAATGCCTGCATGCCGCAAGCAAGACACTCAATCCGGACCTCATCCGGATTCCAGGCCGCGTCCGATTGAGTAGATCCGTACCGGTGCAGGCATTGGGATGGCGACAATTTTCTGCATTTCCGGCCTGATGCGAACACAACAGTTGGGCCTAGCATGGCTGCTTCTGAATCGAATGGAGCAACAATTGAACATATCGTTGAACTGGTTTGAAGCACTGACGCAGGTGCAAGTCGGCTGCATCGCTGTGGGCGTCTACGAGGATGGAGAACTGACTCCGGAGGCGGCCGCACTGGATGCCGCGGGACTCTTGCAGGCCGCTGTCGATGCGAAGGATATGACCGGCAAGGTCGGTAGCAGCTTGATGTTGCGTAGTGTGACCGGTACCGGCACCGAGCGGGTGCTGCTGGTTGGGCTGGGTCCGCGCGTCGCTCTGACCGAAGCGGCGTTTCTGAAAGCGGTGCGTGAAACGCTGCGGTGGTCGACGCGCTTTGCGGCAACCGAGATGGTGCTGGCGCTGCCGTTAAATAACGTCGCCGAACGCAGCCTCGACTGGGCTGTGCACCATGTGGCCGCAGCCGCCATCGAGTCGACGTACCGGCGCGACCGGCTGAAAAGCACACGTGAGCAGGAGCCGGGCGGCATCGACCACTTGATATTGCACACCAGGCCCGCAGCAACTACGCTCAATACTCTGCGGCAGGCCCTGGCCAGCGGCCACGGCACGCTGCTCGCGCGCGAACTGGCCGACCTGCCGCCCAATATCTGCACGCCGGCCTATCTGGCAGACCGCGCCAGGTCCCTGGCTGCCGACTACGATTTTGCTGTGGACATACTCGGCCCTGAAGAGCTGGCCGCGCTGCACATGCACAGCTACCTGGCGGTAGCCGACGGCAGCGCGCTGGAGCCCGCGTTGTGCGTGCTGCACCACAACGGTGGGGCCGCCGGTGAGGCGCCCATCGTCCTGGTGGGCAAAGGGCTGACCTTCGATAGCGGCGGCATCTCGATCAAGCCCAGCGCCGCCATGGACGAGATGAAATACGATATGGCTGGCGCCGCTGCCGTGCTGGGCGTGTTCCGGGCGATCGGTGCGGCGGGGCTTGCGCTCAACGTCATCGGCATCGTTGCCGCGTGCGAGAACATGCCGTCGGGCGCATCGGTGCGTCCGGGCGACATCGTTACCTCGATGAAGGGTCTCACCATCGAAGTGCTCAACACCGATGCCGAAGGACGCTTGGTGCTGTGCGATGCACTGACCTACGCGGAGCGGTTCCAGCCTGCCGTCGTGCTCGATATCGCCACGCTGACCGGCGCCTGCGTGGTCGCGCTGGGCACTCACCATAGCGGCGTATTTACGCGCCATCAGGCGCAGCACCTGGAACTGGCAGCACGCCTGGTAGATGCGGGGGATGAGGCCGGTGATCCGGCCTGGCGCATGCCGGTCGAGCCGTCGCATGGCGAACAGCTCAAGAGCGAATTCGCCGACATTGCCAACATCGGCAGCCCCGGCGCGGGTGCCAGCGTGGCAGCGGCGTTTCTTGAGCGGTTTACCCGCGACTACGTATGGGCGCACCTCGATATCGCGGGGACCGCCTGGAAGTCGGGCGGCGACAAGGGCGCGACCGGGCGGCCCGTGCCACTGCTGGCGCGCTACCTGTTCAACCTGGCGGACAGCCGCCAGCAGGAGAGTCTATGAAGGCGCGCACTTCGCAACATGCGCGGTTGCTCATCCTCGGCTCGGGTCCAGCCGGCTACAGCGCCGCCGTGTATGCGGCGCGGGCCAATCTGGCGCCGCTGCTCATCACCGGCGCGCAGCCGGGTGGTCAGTTGACCACCACCACCGACGTGGAGAACTGGCCCGGCGATCCGCTGGGCGTGCAGGGGCCGGAACTGATGGAGCGACTTCGCCAGCATGCACAGCGGTTTAATACCAGTATCGTGCATGATCACATCCATACCGCGCACCTCGGTGAAACCCCGCTGCGGCTGTCGGGCGAGGAGGGCGACTACACCTGCGACGCCCTGATCATTGCCACCGGCGCCTCGGCAAAATACCTCGGACTGCCATCCGAAGCGCACTTCATTGGACGTGGCGTGTCGGCGTGCGCCACCTGCGACGGATTCTTCTACCGTCGGCGCGAGGTGCTGGTGGTAGGCGGCGGCAACACCGCCGTCGAGGAATCGCTCTACCTCGCCAACATCGCTTCGCGCGTGACGCTGGTACACCGTGGGGCGCGCCTGCGCGCCGAACCGATCCTGGTCGATCGCCTGCTCGCCAAGGTGGCCGAGGGCCTTGTCAATATCAGGCTGGGCCATACGATCGAGGAAGTGCTCGGCGACGAGGCAGGGGTGACGGGGGCGGCGCTGGTCAGCACCGATGACAGGCAGGCGCGCGCCGTGGTGCCGGCACACGGCATTTTTATCGCTATCGGCCACCAGCCCAATACGGCGCTGTTCGCGGACCAGCTGGACATGCACAACGGCTACATTGTCACCCGCAGCGGTAGCGACGGCATGGCCACGGCCACCAGCGTCGCAGGCGTTTTCGCCGCAGGCGATGTGCAGGACCACGTTTACCGCCAGGCCATCACGTCGGCAGGCAGTGGTTGCATGGCGGCGCTCGATGTGCAGCGCTATCTGGAGAGCGTGCCGATTTAGGTGCGCAGCAACGCTTCGAATGCTGTCAGCGCCGGGCTGCCCAGGGTGCGAGCTATATTGAAGCGCATCTTGCGGTTGAACTGGTGGTTGTCCATGGACAGGAACAGGTTGCCAGGGGCGAACTGGTGTCCCTGTTCGTGCAATGTGTCCGCCACGCCCCCTGCATCGAGTTCATCGGGCAAGGTCGCCCAGAGATACATGCCCGCGTCGGGCACGTGGTCGAAGCTGCAGCCAAGGCCGATCAACTTGTCCGCCACCGCCTGCCGGCATTGATCGAGCCGCATGCGCAATTGCATGCAGTGATGCCGGTAAGTGCCTTCCGCGAGCAATTGGTACACCACGCGTTCGCCCAGTTGGGGCGCGGCGATGCCGGCCACGCTGCGATATACCAGCAGCCATTCCATTATGTCCCCGGGGCCGCAGATGAATCCCACCCGCAAGCCCGGCGCGATGGTCTTGGAAAAGCTCCCGATGTAGACCACGCGCTTGAGCTGGTCAAGGCTGGCCAGCCGCATCGCAGCGGTTGCGGAGCTGGCCGGCATCAAGTCGCCATAGGTATCGTCTTCGACGATGATGAAATCGAATTCTTCGGCCAGGCGCAGCAACTGGTACGCCTTGTGCGGCGCGATATGGGTGCAGGTGGGATTGTGCAGCACCGCGCTGCAAAAGAAAAAACGCGGATGGTATTGTTCACAGGCGCGCCGCAGCGCCTCGATATCGGGACCGTCCGTTTCGCGCGGTATCCCCACCGGCGACAGTCCGGACGCCATCAGGCGGTCCATCAACAGGAACGAACAGGGATCCTCGATCAGGACCGTCTCGCCGGCTTCACGCAGTTGCGACAACACCAGCAGGTGCAGTGCGTCGCTGGCGCCGGCGGTGACCATGATCTGATCGATCGGGACCTGGAGATGGATTTCCTTGAGCTTTGCCTGCAGTTGCAGGCGCAATGGCAGGTAGCCATATACGTCGCCATAGGCGGCGAGTGGCTTCTGGCTAGCGCGTGCCATTGCACGTAGCGCCTGGCCCATCGCCTGCTCATCGAGCCAGTCGGCCGGCAGCAGGCCACTGCCGGGGCTGCCACCCTCGCCGGATACCGACTGCAAGGTGCGCAGGCGTTTCCAATCCGGCAGAACAGGTCGCTGTGACAACGGTGCATCGAACTGGCGCAGCGGCGCCCGCCCGCCGCCGAGCACGAAAAAACCCGACCCCGAGCGTGCTTCGAGGTGGCCGTGCGCAACCAGCTTCTCGTAGCCACGCACGACGGTATCACGGCTCACTTCGCAGTCCTCGGCCATCTGCCGCACCGATACCAGGCGGTGGCCGGTGGCCAGGTGTCCGCCTTTGATCTGCTCCGCGACCATTTCAAAAATCCCGTCGACCAGCGACAGGCGGTCGTGTCGATGAATTACAACATCGAGGTTCTTTTTGTTCAGCCTGGTGTCAGACTGGTGGCGTGGGCGACCTTTAACCATGCAAGTGATCTCTATAGATGAAAACGGCCGGTATCATTTCGTACGGGTCGGCATGTCGGTACAGTTTGAAAAATGAGCGGTTCAACCGTACTGCCTTGTCACTGTCCAGACATGGGGTATTTATTTATATTACATGAGTTCATTCCCCAACGACAAGGCGCAATCATGTTACGCAAGGCACCCAGTACGGAACCACGCAACGCCCCACGCAGACTGTCTATTTCCGCTGCCATTCTGGCCGGATTTGTACTGCATTTGCCATCGCCTGCTGCCTTCGCGCAGCAACCCAAGAGCGACCAGACTCCTGGGGAAGAACAGACCGATGCCAGTGCGAGCGATAAACCTATCGTGGTCGAGGTGCGCGCCGTGCGCGACCAAGCCGAGACCAGCTTCAAGGCAGACCGTTCCAACACGGCCACCCGCAGCGGCGGATATCTGCAAGAGGTGCCAGCCAGCGTAACCCTGATTACGTCGAAGGTGCTTGAAACCCAGCAGATCAGTAACTTGCAACAGGCACTGCGCAACGTGAGCGGTGTGGAGCTGTCGCAGAGTACGCAAGGCTCGCCGTCGTATGCAATCCGCGGCTTTAAAGCTTCGGCCACCAGCAACGGCGTGACCGATCCCAGTGCCGCGCTCGACAGCGTGTATGGTGTCGAGCGGGTGGAGGTGCTCAAGGGCCCGCAGGCGATCCTGTCGGGAGGTGATTCGCTCGGCGGCGGCATCAACGTCGTGACCAAGAAACCGCAGGCCGACACCGTGCGTGACGTCACCGTCCAGTATGGCTCGCAGGCCGATAAGACCATAGCGGTGGACTTGTCCGGCGCTGTGACTGCCGATAACAAGCTTAGCTACCGTTTGATCGGGGTAGTGGCCGAGGCATCGTCAGCCATCGGAGGCTACGATGGCCGGGAAAACCGCTCGTTCATGCCCAGCCTGCGCTGGAAGGACAGCAATACCGACTTCATCGTGGGAGCTTCCTATACCAGGCAGCACGCCGCCATGCCGTACTACACGTTTGCCAATCGCCAGGGCATGCTGCTCGACGCGCCGGCCATGCCGCTGGCCAATCGTAGCGACGGTTTCGACAACACCGACAAAAAGCTTTACTACCAGCTCGAACACCAGGTAACCCCTACGCTGGTATTCGTGAGCCGTTTGCAACGCAGCCTATCTCAGATCGAGCTGCACATACCCAGCCCGGGAGAGCTGAACTATCCGGACGATTCCATGCCACTACAATCGGACGGCACTGCGATGTTCTACAGCAGCCGAAAGCTCGACAGGAACCGCTTTACGAGCGGCGACCATTATCTGCGTAAGAGTTTTAACACAGGCCCTGTGCAACACAAGCTGTCGGTCGGCTATAACCACTCCGACAGCAGCTACAGCTTTACGCAATGGGACGGCGATCCGGTGTTGGTCCAACTGTACCCGACCGACCCGATCGATTTCCCGCCGATCCGCTCAAGGACCCCAAACATCAGCAGCACTACAAAATTCGGCCAGGAACAAAAGGGATTGTATTTGCAGGAGATGGCGTCGTTCGGAGACTGGAATGTGCTGATCAACGCCCGGCGCACGCGCTACCATACGCCCGCATCTTCTACAAATTACATTAGCATCGATGAAACGTTTGTCGAACCGGCGACCACCGTCAGCCGCACTACGCCCGGTATGGGGGTGGTGTACAAGCTCAATCCAGAGACCTCGCTGTACGCCAGTTATGCACAAGGATTTCAGCCGCAAGTTGGTTTGACGTGCTCCGGGGAGCAGATGCCGCCGACGCTTACCAGGAACCGGGAAGTCGGCGCCAAGCTCGATCTTTTCGATGGCAAGATGTCCATGACCGCCAGCCTGTTCTCACTGCAACTAAGCAACAAGGCGCTCTACCAGTTTGTCAACGACTGCTTCGATATGCGGCCCGGTCAGCGCGTCCGCGGCACCGAGGTTGACGTTCAGGGGCAGTTGTTCAAAGGTCTCGATATGGTGTTCAACTACAGCTACAAGCAGATCAAGGACATGGACGATACGTCGGTCGTCTTCGTCAACGAACCGAAGCAGAAAATGAGCTTCTGGTCCAATTATGCATTTCAAACGCCGAGGTTCGCTGGCTATGGTGTGGGACTGGGCTTGAGCGCTTCTAGTGGCCTGGTTGGGACGCCTGATCCGACCTATCCTTTCCATATCCCTGGTCAGGCACAGGTCGACGCCAGTGTGTTTTATAACAGCGACAAGCTGAGCATTATTCTTGGCGTCAAGAACCTGGCCGATCGCACCTTGTATGCGCCATCAGCCGGTGCGAATTTCGTTCCGATCCTGCCAGGGCGTCAGTTCACACTCACGCTAAAACGCAGCTTTAACTGAGAACCGGTAATGAAGACTGATCTTGCGCTGACCCGCCCGGGCTTGCTGAAACTGGTGCTCGGTTACTGGCGCTCGGAACACCGCTGGAAGGCCTACGCCAATCTGGCCGTGATCCTGTGCATCATGTTCGGCGGTGTGTACATCCAAGTTTGGGCGATCGATCTGGCTGGCAAGCTAACCGATGCGCTCGTTAGTGCCAAGTGGGAGGTGCTCAAACCGGTTCTTGCGCTCACAGTGGTCGCGGCCATCGCCGGCGGTATCCTGAGCATCAGCCGCGTGATTGTCGATGGATTCCTGGAAATCGGCTGGCGCACCTGGCTGACCGAAAAGTTGCTCGGTGACTGGCTCAGCACCAATGCTTATTACGACATCGAGCGCGAAGGTGTGCTGAGCAACTCGGACCAGCGCATTGCGGAAGACGTCAAACTGTTCGTCAACCAGACCATGAACCAGTCGCTGAGCCTGATTTCCATGCTCGCCAGCGTGGGAACCTTCACGGTGATGCTGTGGAATCTGTCAGGCTCTTTGTCGTTCAGCATGGGCACAATGCTAATCACGATCCCTGGTTACATGGTGTTTGTCGCGGTGATCTACAACGCCTTCAACCTGCTGCTTGTGCACTGGGTGGGCAAGCGCCTGATCGGGTTGACCATGGAGCAGCAGGGTGTGGAAGGGGATTTTCGTTTTTCCGCCATGCAGGTGCGCGAAAACGCCGAACAGATCGCCTTCTACCGGGGCCAGGAAAACGAGCGCCAGCGGCTAGGTTACCTGTTCCACAAGATCCGCAGCAATTTCTTTGCGCTCATGATCCGCAATGCCAAGGTCATGATGACCAGCTCCGTCTACGGCAACCTGTTCGCCTCGCTGCCCGTGCTGCTGGCGCTGCCACGCTACCTGGCCGGCGAGCTGACCATGGGCGGTATAACCCAGGTCTCCAGCGCCTACCTATCGCTCAGTGGCGCGCTGTCGTTCTTCAGCCAGGCTTACCAAGGCTTTGCCAGCTGGCTGGCTGTGGCCAACCGGGTACGCGACCTGCAGTGGGCCATCAACAAGGCTCGCCACCGAGAGAACGGTTTCGTGATCGAGCACGGCAGCAATACCGCCATCAGCACCGACCGCCTGACTTTGCTCGATCCCTTGCAACGCCCACTGAGCACGGTAGGGCCCGTGCGTCTCGAGGCGGGCAGCCGCTGGCTCGTGTCCGGCCCGTCCGGCGTGGGAAAAAGCACGCTGCTGCGGGCGCTGGCCGGCCTGTGGCCGTATGGCAGCGGACGGCTGGATATCCCGCGCCAGGCCAGGCTGATGTTCCTGCCCCAGCGCAGCTATCTGCCGACTGGCAAGTTCAAGGCGGCGATGTGCTATCCCGCCCAGGACGACCTGTTCAGTGACGAGCGCTGCCTGCAAGTCCTGGCCAGCTGTGGCCTGGCCGTCCGTATCACGTCGCTTACCGCGCACGATAACTGGCAGCAGCAGCTGTCCGGTGGCGAGCAGCAGCGGGTGGCGTTTGCGCGGGTATTGCTGCACAGGCCCGACTTCGTGTTCCTCGACGAGGCCACCAGTGCGCTCGATCCGCAATCGGAGGCCAATCTGTACACCTGCCTGCTCGCCGAATTGCCTAACGCGGCAATAGTCAGCGTGGCCCACCATGAAGCACTTGAGCAGTTTCACGAGCACCGGCTGGTGCTGTCCGCTGCCCGATAACCGTACTGATCAACCCTTCTTTCTGGCGTACCGATAAGCGCAATTCCGTCACGACTTCTTCGCGACGGAAGCGCCATACTCCAGTCACTTCCTTTTTCTAGAAAGCCCCCTATGTCAAACGCCATCCTGCACGCCACCGACGCTACTTTCGATACCGATGTTCTCAAAGCCCAAGGGCTGGTCCTGGTCGATTTCTGGGCCGAATGGTGTGGTCCCTGTAAAGCGCTCGCACCAGTACTGGCCGATATCGCCCAGGAATACGACGAGTTGCGTATCGTCAAGGTTGATGCCGACCAGAATGAAGCGACCATGCAACAACAGTCGGTGCGCGGACTGCCGTCGCTGGTTTTGTACCGCGACGGGGTGGAAGTCGAGCGCCTGCTGGGCGTGGCGACCAAGACGCGCCTGTCCGCGTTCGTCGAAAAACACCTGGAGGCTTGAAATGAACACCGCCTTTCACAACGATGCAAATGTGCGCGATCTGGCTCTCAAGCGCTTGCGCACCCACATCGCTGCCGGTCGCCTGGTCCCGGGGCCGCTGCAATGGAACGGCGAGCAGGGCAGCCTGGTGGGTTGCCTGGTCGAGAGCGACGAACTGATTGTCTGGCAGGCCAAGCTTGGTTTGCCGCAGTGGCTGGCCGTAACGCTCGACGCGCTATCGGCCAACCTGCATGAAACAGCCGAGATGGAACAGTTTGGCGTGGATTGCCTGCAGGCGATCCGCGTGGGCGCCGACGTGGACGCCACCGGCAGCGCACTGGTGGTGCAAGTACTCGACGCGGCCGCTCAGGCCACCGCTTCCGTACCGGCTGGCGTGGCCGATTCGCTGGCCGCCGTCAGGGCGTTACACGTGCGTGCGGCGGCCCGCCAAGCGGTGGCGCCCGCCGAATGGCGTGCCGCGCGCAAGGCAGCGACGCAGGTGACCGACACACTGGAAGAGGAAACACCCGCGCACGATCTGAGCGCCTGCGTGGAGAGCGCCGCCTGGGACCCGCAGCGCGCCAGCTCTTCCGTCAACGATGTGCTGCGCCTGTGGCAAAACACGTGCCGTGCCCAAGCGACGCACGACGCAGGCTGGACGCGCGAAATCGATACCCGGATCCGGACCCGGCTGCAAGAGATGTTCGACGTCCACATGGGGGGCGTACAGGGAGACACCATCACGGTGTTCGACATGCTGGCCAAATATCATCCGGAAGACCACGACCTGGTCCTCGGCCGCAACAAGATCGACAGCGACGTGGCCGTGCAGCTCAATGCCCGCGCCAAGGCGCTGCTGCTGAGCGCCCTGGGCGCCGCCTGAGAGGAATCGTTATGACCACGTTTGAAAAAATCCGCAGCCACGCCATCCCCACCCTCGATGCGGTCGCCGAGGAATACGTCGAGCAGGCGACTGGCGCCGTTCACTATCACCTGACCACGGAATCGCCAGAACTGGTGTTCCTGGTCGCGTTCCCCACCGTGCCCGACACCAGCGACGGCCGCGCACACATCCTCGAACACCTGGCCCTGTGCGGGTCCGAGCGCTACCCGGTGCGCGATCCGTTCTTCGCCATGATGCGGCGCTCGACCGCCACCTTCATGAATGCGTTCACGTACGCGGACCGTACCGTGTACCCTTTCGCCAGCACCGACCGCAACGACTTCTTCAATTTGCTCGACGTGTACCTGGACGCCACTTTCTTCCCGCGGCTGGACTACTTGAACTTTTTGCAGGAAGGCTGGCGCCACGTGATCGAGGACGGCAAGCTCGCTTACCAGGGCGTGGTGTTCAATGAAATGAAGGGCGCTTTCAGCGACCCGATGCGCGCGCTGCACCAGGGCGTCACGGCAACCCAGCTGCAAGGCACGACCTACGCCAACGAGTACGGCGGCGATCCGCTCGCCATTCCGCAACTGACGCATCAGATGCTGCTGGACTTCCATGCCAGCCACTACCACCCGTCGCAGGCCGTGTTCATGACGGCGGGCGCCGTGTCGGCAGCGGACGTCCAGCAACGCATTGCCGCCAACGTGCTCGATAAACTGACGGGCAAGGCGCCGCGCCTGCTGCCGCAACTGGCCACGCCGGCCACAGCGCAGCGCGAGACCATTGTCAAGGTACCATCGCAAACCGCCAACGACGACGAGTACGGCCTGCAGCAATCTTGGCTGCTGGGCGAGGCAGCAGACCTAACCGCGTATTACGAAGCGGAAATGCTGACCGCCGGCTTGGTGGGCAGCGCAGCCGCGCCGGTGCAATTGGCCATGGAATCGGCTGGCTATGGGCGGCCGTCGCAGCTGAACGGCTTCGATCCGGGCGCACGCCAGATGCTGTTCTTCATAGGCATGGAAGGCCTGACCATGGCGCAGTTGCCTGCCGCGCGGGCTCGGATTGAGGCGGCGCTGGAACAGGCCGCCACCGAAGGCGTGCCCCCGGCGCTGTTGCAGGCCGCGCTGCGTGATCTCAAGTACCGCCAGCGCGACACTTCGGGCGGACGCATGCCCAATATGCTCACCCGTCTGCTCAACGCGCTGCCGGTCGCCATGCGCGGCGGCGACGTGTTTACCGCCATCGACAGCGGCGCAGCGCTGCGTCAGCTCGAACAGCGCATCGCCGACCCGGCATACTTCAAGGGCCTGGTGCGCAAACTGATCGACTCACCGGCGCGTGTTGTCACCACCGTGGTACCCGACCCGGCATACTTTGCCGCACGCGACGCCACCGAAGCGGCCATGCTGCAGGCGGCGCAAGCGCGGCTGACCAACGCCGAGTGGGCGCGCATCCTGGACGACACCAAGGCACTCGACGCACATCAAGACCAGGTGAGCGACTTCAGCATGCTGCCGCGCATCAAACCGGGCGACGTGAGCCAGCGGCCGGCAGCCTTGCCGGTGATCCCGGTGCCGCGCGAGAACAAGTACGCCTTCCCGATCGCGTCCAACCAGATCTCGTACGCGGTCATGGAATTCGATGTCTCGGCATTGCCGGCGCAATCCTGGCAGTGGCTGGTGCTCTACACCGACCTGCGCGGCGCGCTGGGCCTGGGCGACATGGATTACCTGGAAGCGGGTACATGGCGCGAGAGCCGCGTGGCGTCGTTCTGGTTGAGCACCGACGCCACGCTCGACCGCGCCGGCCAGTTGCGGGTATGTCTGCGCCTGCACGCGAGCGGCTTGAGCGAAGACCAGGGCGGGATCTCCCAGGTCCTGGCTGCCTACCTGGCCGAGCCGCGGTTCGACGAGGCGGACCGCATCGCTTTCCTCGTCGAGAGCAACTACCAGCACCATGTGAACAATCTGGCCCAGGATGGGAGCCGCTACGCCGCGATCAGCGCTGGTGCGCCATTATCTGCACTCGGGGACTACCAAGACCGCACAGCCGGGGTGGCGCTGCTGCCGTTCCTGGGGATGCTGATGCAATCGGTAGGTACCGCGGAAGGCCGGACGATGATCTCGGAGAAGCTGCACGCTTTGCACCAGTCCATCATCGCCAGCCCGGTGGTGCTGCTGGCGGGTGGCGTGGGCGACGATGCTCCGCAACTGGCGGCATCAATCAACATGCCTTCTGCTGCCGGCCATGCCACGGCGGTCGCGCACGGTGATGCGGCCAGTCCGGCGGGGTTGTCCAACGAAGCGCTGCATGCGGTGAGCCAGGTCAATCATTGCAACATAGCGTGGCAGGTTCCGGCCATCGGCTCCGATCACGCCCCGGCGTTTGCCGTGGCGGCCGAGCTGATATCGCAACAGTTGCTGCACCAGTCGATCCGCGAGAAGGGCGGCGCTTACGGCAGCAACGCCAGGTATGACGGCGACGCTGGCGTCTTCTCCATGACGTCGTATCGCGATCCGCGCCTGGCCGCCACTTATGCCGATTTTTCGCGCGCGGTGGCGCAGGTAGCCACCCAGGCTTTCACCGCCGAGCAACTGGAAGAAGCGATCGTCAGCGTGATCAAGGGCCTAGACAAGCCGAAGTCGCCATTCGATGCGGTGCTGCACGCCTGGCAGCTGCACCAGCGTGGCATCGATACCGACTTGCGCATGCGCTTCCGTACGGGGGTGCTGTCCTGCGACCTGGCTGCGGTGAAGGAGGTTGTAGCCACCTACCTGGTGCCGGAGCGCGCCAGCCGCGCGGCCTTTGTAGGCGATCTGGACCAGGACCTGGCCGGGTTGCTGCCGGTGGCGTTGCATGACCTGATCGGGGAGGCGTAAGCAGGCATGCAGGACTTGCTACTTCATGCGGCGACCGGCCAGGCTGGCGCCGAGCCGACGATCGCCTCGTTTTACGATCCTGCTACCGGCACCTTCAGCCACGTGGTGCATGACGGGCCGGGCTCATGCTGCGCTGTGATCGACCCGGTGCTGGACTACGACCCCAAATCCAGTCGCACCGGCACTCGGTCGGCCGACCGGTTGATTGGCTATATTCGCCGCGAAGGCCTCACTTGCCTGTGGTTGCTGGAAACGCATGTGCACGCGGACCACATGTCCGCATCGCATTATCTGAAATTGCGGCTCGGTGGCTACATCGGGATTGGCGCCGGCGTCGCTGCCGTGCGCCAGTCATTCGCTGCGCTGTTCAATCTTCCGCAAGGCGGCGTCGGTGACAGCTTCGACCATTTGTTTGCCGACGGCGAGCAGTTCAGCATCGGCAGGTTGACGATGACTGCCATGGCGGTGCCCGGACATACACCGGCCGACGTTGCCTACCTGGCCGGCAGTGCGGTATTCGTCGGCGACACGCTGTTCATGCCCGACGTCGGCACGGCCCGGTGCGATTTTCCAGGGGGGTGCGCGGCTACCTTGCACCGGTCGATCCGGCGCTTGCTCGATTTGCCGGGCGACACCCGGCTGTATCTGTGCCATGACTATCCCCCTGCAGGCCGAGAACCTGCTTGCGTCAGCACCGTCTCCGCCCAGCGCGCCAGCAATATCCATGTCAACGATGCAATCTCGCAGGCCACTTTCGTTGCCCGCCGCAAGGAACGCGATGCGACCTTGCAGGTGCCGGCGCTGCTGCTGGTTTCGTTGCAGGTGAACTTGCGCGCGGGGGAGCTGCCAACGCCCGAGCATAATGGCATCCGCTATCTGAAGCTGCCACTTAACAGCATCGGGCACCAGCCGGTCCTGGTCTGAACGATCCATTCCCTTCGGGACCGCCCGGCTTTGCCGCGCGGTCCTATTTTTCGTCAGTTCGCCTGACGCTTCAGTTCCCTCGCCACGGCATGTGATTGCGCCCCCGGATCGAGCCGTGCAATTAGCGCGTTCCACTGCGAATCCAGCCGGTCCAGCGCTGCCAGCTTGACGTGACCATAGCCGCGTACCTGGTCGGGAAGCTGCGCCAGCGCCAGCGCTGCGTCCTTGTTGTCGGCGCGCAGTCCGGTTGCCAGGCTGACTGCGAAGTGCAGGTAGCGGTCGCGCAGTGCACGTTCGCGGCGGCGCTCTTGGGTGTAGCCGAACGGGTCTAGCGGCGTGCCGCGCAGCCGCCTCAGGCGTGCCAGCAAACCGAACACCGGCAGCATGGCGCTGCCCACGGTCATCTTGCGTGGTATGCCTGTGCGTGCGTCGCGCCGTGCCAGCAGTGGTGGCGCCAGGTGAAAGGCCAGCCGGTAGTTGCCGTCGAACTGGGCGGCGATCTGCGCACGGAAGGCGGGGTCGGCATGGAGCCGCGCCACCTCGAATTCATCCTTGTAGGCCATCACCTTGTACAGATTGCGCGCCACCGCCTTGCTCACCAGCTTGCGCGAGCCACTGCCTTCGAGTGCGATTTCTCGTGCTTCGACTGCAGCCACCGCCTCCTCGTAGCGGCGAGCGTAGGCGGCGTTCTGGTAGGCGATGAGCTGCTGCACGCGGAAAGTGACGGTATCGGCCAGCGCGCGTGGCGCCGAGAACTGGATCACCTGTGAACCGGATTCGCGCGGACGCAGCAGCGTGTCGACCGCGCGCGGGTCGGCAGCGGCCAGGCGACCGAGCAGGAAGGCACGCTGGTTCATGTCGATGGCGACGGCATTGAGTTCGATCGCCCGCATCATGGCGGTCAGTCCCACCGGCACCAGTCCTTGCTGCCAAGCGTAACCGAGCAGCAGGATGTTGCCGCCGACCGGGTCGCCCAGCAAGCGCGCGGCAGTGTCGTGGGCATCGAGATGCAACAGGCTGCCGGCGCCGGCAGCTGTGGCCAGCTTTTGCAGCAGGCCGGCCTTGTCGATCACCGCATCGCGCTCGCGCGTGAAGTCAGCGGTGGGTATCTCGCGCTGGTTGACGACGACGCGGGTATGGCCGTGTTCCATCACGCCCAGGCTGTCGGGCATGGCAGCAACCACCAGGTCGCAGGCAAATACCGCGTCGGCCTGGCGCAGGTCGATGCGCACCTGGTTCAGACGTGCTGGTGAGGACGCCACACGCACGTGCGACATCACGGCGCCGCCTTTCTGGGCAAAGCCCATGAAGTCGAGTGTTGAGGCGCCTTTGCCTTCGAGGTGCGCGGCCATGGTGATCAGAGCGCCCACGGTGACTACGCCTGTGCCGCCGACACCGGTCACCAGGATTTCGAACGGCTGCTCCAGCGTATGGGCGGCCGGTACGGGGTAGGGCGCCAACGCGCTTTCGATCTCTGCGCGCGAGAGCTGCACGCTGGCCGGCTTGCGCAGGGCACCGCCTAGCACCGAGACGAAGCTGGGGCAAAAGCCTTCCGCGCACGAATAATCCTTGTTGCAGGACGATTGCTCGATCTGGCGCTTGCGTCCAAGCTCGGTTTCCAGTGGCAGGATCGACAGGCAGTTCGATTGCACGCCACAGTCGCCGCAGCCTTCGCACACGGCGGGATTGATCACCATGCGCCGGGCTGGATCGGGAAAGACAATGTTGGTGGGTGTATTTTTCTTGCGGCGGCGGCGTTTTTCAGCGGCGCAGGTCTGGTCATACACCAGCACTGTTACCCCGGCGATGTCGCGCAGCATGCGCTGGATGGCGTCGAGTTCCCGGCGGTGGTGGACCGCCACGCCGTCGGGAAGGCGCACCGTGCGGTAATTCTCGGGCGCGTCGGTTACCACGACCACCCGGGCGGCGCCCTCGCTGCACACCTGCTCGACGATTTGCGGCACCGACAGGCTGCCGTCCACTGGCTGGCCACCTGTCATGGCTACGGCATCGTTGTAGAGGATTTTGTAGGTGATGTTGGTGCGGGCGGCAATCGCCTGGCGGATCGCCAGCGAGCCGGAATGATAATAAGTGCCGTCGCCTAGGTTTTGGAACACGTGGCGTTCGCCCACGAAGCGCGAGGAACCGACCCAGCTCACGCCCTCGCCACCCATCTGCGACAGGTACGTGGTGTCGCGCTGCATCCAGGTTGCCATGAAATGACAGCCGATACCTGCCAGCGCTCGGCTCCCTTCCGGCACTCGCGTGGATGTGTTGTGCGGACAGCCGGAACAGAAATAGGGCGTGCGCTTGACGCCGTCGGCGCGGTTGGGCAGCAGCCCGGCGGCGCAAAAGTCCGGCAGCAGGCGCGCCAGGTCCAGTCGTGGGAAGTGAGGCGCCAGCCAGCGCGCCAGTACAGGTGCGATGCGCGAAGGACGCAACTCGCCCACCGCCGACAAGAGCGGTGCGCCATCGCGGTCGGTTTTGCCGATTACTATCGGACGCCCGTTCGTGGGCATGTTGTAGAGCATCTGCTTGATCTGCTGCTCGATGACCGCGCCTTTTTCTTCCACCACCAGGATCTCGTCGAGGCCAGCGGCAAACGCCTCTAAGCGCGTGCGCTCCAGAGGAAAGGTAAGGCCAGGCTTGTAGAGCCGCACGCCCAGCTCTGCCAGGCGCGCCAGCGGCAACTCCATGCGTTCGAGCGCTTCCACCAGGTCGAGGTACGCCTTGCCGGCGCCGAGGACGCCGAGGCGGGCGGCGGGCGCCGGCACCACCAGGCGGTCGATCGAATTGGCGCGGGCGAAGGCCTGCACCGCTTCGAGCTTTTCCGCCAGCCGCACCTCCAGCGCCAGCCCGGGCAGGTCCGGCCAGCGGTTGTGCAGGCCGTCCGATGGCGCCGTGTAGTCGGTGGGTTCGACGTACGACGGCATGGTCGGCAATTCGACAACAGCGCCGCCTTCGACGGTCTCGGAGATCGCTTTGAAACCGCACCAGGCGCCGGAGTAGCGCGACAGCGCCCAGCCGTACAGGCCGAATTCGAGATACTCCTGGACGTTGGCGGGGTTAAGCACCGGCATGCTCCAGGCGATCAGCGCGTGCTCACTTTGGTGCGGCATTGATGACGACACGCAACCATGGTCGTCGCCGAGAACCACCAGCACGCCGCCGTGCGGAGAGGAGCCATATACGTGGCCGTGCTTGAGCGCGTCCCCGGCGCGGTCTACGCCGGGACCCTTGCCGTACCACATGGCAAACACGCCATCGACTTTGCGGGTTGGGTCGGCCTCCACCTGCTGTGAGCCCATGACGGCGGTGGCGCCCAGCTCCTCGTTAATCGCCGGTAAAAACTCGATTGCACGCTGCGCCAGCGTGGTCAGGGCACGCCATAATTCTTGGTCCATCGCGCCCAGCGGTGAGCCGCGATAGCCGCTGACAAAGCCTGCGGTGTTGAGCTGACGCGACTCGTCGGCCAGCTTTTGCATGCACAGCAGCCGCACCAGCGCCTGGGTCCCAGTGAGGAAGACGCGGCCGCGCATGCGGGTGAGGTTGTCGCGCAGCGCGTAGTGGGGATCGGCCAGCGGTGACGGAGGGAGGATCATCGAATTCATGGTCTCTTCATGATTGTAAGGAGAGACAAGAATAGGTCGGTTTTAGTAAAAAATTATTTCTATCTTTTCGATTTGTGCCGGTAGAATGACTGAATTCTGCCCAAAAAATCAAAAAAACATGAAAAATAATTCTCTCGATGCCCCCTCAATCAAAATCCTCCATGAGTTGCAAAAAAACGCCCGCATTTCATCGAACGAGTTGGCCGAGAAGATCGGCATGTCGGCGAGCCCTTGCTGGCGCCGTCAAAAGGAACTGGAGGACAACGGCTACATTGTGCGTTATACGGCGCTGGTCGATCGGCGCAAACTCGGCCTGTCGGTGGTATGCCTCTTGCACATCTCGCTGCTGCGCCACGCGGAAGGCGCAGTGCAGCATTTCGAGGAAGCGATGCGGCTGCGGCCCGAAGTGGTCGAGTGCTACGAGACCACGGGCAGTTCGGACTACATGGTTAAGGTGGTGGTGGCCGACATGGACGCGTACCATGATTTCCTGCACAATGTGCTAGTCAAGTTGCCGGGGGTTTCGCAGATCAATACCAGCGTAGCGTTGCGCGAGGTGAAGTACGAGACGGCGCTACCGCTGTAGCAATAAAATTGGATAGGCAGGGATCGGCAGTGATCAGCGACTCTGGATCGACCAAGTAAAATTCACTGGATCTAGGGTGTGTCTGACTGAATTCGCAACAGCCATAACATAATTGTTGCCAAAATGACGGTAACGAAAAACTTGTGGCCGCGCTTTTATGGCGCATTGCTACTGCGCGAAAATCTTTGAGGCGGTTGATTGCCCGTTCGACGACATCGCGTCCGCGATATGCCTTTGGGTCGAAGCGTGGCGGGGAGCCGCCCTTGCTACCTTTGTGCAAACGGCTTTTCTTGGCGTCGAGTCTTTCGGGGCAGATACAGCGGATGCCACGCTGTTGGAATTGTTGCCGGTAACAGCGCGCGCCGTAGGCACGGTCAACGCGTACCGCAGTAGGTCGTTGCCGAGGTCGTCCCGGCCCCGCATGAGGAACGTGAATGGCATCCAGTACTGCACCGATCTGTGCGGCATCGCTACATTGACCTGCTGTGATCACAATGGAAAGCGGCAAACCGTGACCATCAACACACACCTGAATTTTGCTGGTAATTCCGCCTCGGGATCGCCCTAACCACTCATCTGTTAATGCCCCCTTTTTTCCGCTGCGGGTAACTTTTTGCGGGCGCCTGCGGAACTACGATGGGCTTTGACGTGCGTCGCATCGAGTGCCGCGCCATCCGTAAGCGGCCAGCGGCCCCACCTGTACAGCGTATTTAGGTTTAGATAAAGTCCTGGAATGGCAACAGCGAGTCGATCTGGCTGTTCGGGCACGTCGGGAGACGTTCCAGTACATCGGCCAGCCAG